>Ga0111538_10000405_pt1 | contig 56668 bp, 49 predicted proteins | sample SoiMethybrSBSTD1_FD_79669 | JGI IMG/M metagenome (GOLD analysis project Ga0111538, IMG submission 79669) | Bulk soil microbial communities from a Populus tree surrounding site in Tennessee, USA - Soil MetaG P. TD hybrid SBSTD1 (version 2)... | ecosystem: Environmental > Terrestrial > Soil >... | reverse complement strand
GCCTCGGACCCCATGCTATAAAAGGGCGCCGCATCCGACAACCTCGTCGGGACATCTCGGTCGCCACCACGAAGGAGCCAGCCCCATGCCTCAGCGCTGCGACATCTGCGGGAAGGGTCCCGCAGTCGGTCACCGCATCAGCCATGCCCACAATGTCACCGCCCGGCGCTGGATGCCCAATCTTGTCTCGATGCGGGGCAGCGTCGGCGGCGGCCGCCCCAAGCGCCTGCGGGTGTGCACGCGGTGCCTGAAGGCCGGCAAGGTGACGAAGGTCGTCTAGAGCAAGAGAACGGGGGGCTGGCCGCCCCCCGTTCTCCGTAAGTAAGGTATGAGTCCCGGTGGGAGGCCGCCACCCCCCACCGCTCAGCACATCGCGAAACTTACTTCTTCTTCTTCTTGGCCGCCTTCTTCTTCGCCATCGGAGCGTCACCTCCTTTCGTGTGCGATCGTCGATCCGTTTACTTCCGCTTCCCCTTCTTCATTGCCTTCTTCTTCTTGCCGCCCTTCTTCGCGGCTCTACGCTTCGCCATGTCAGGCTCACCCCCTTCCCTTCCCGTCAGTACCCCATCGCCTCGCGCCGCAAGTGAGCGGCTTGCTCCCGCCCGCGACGCTCATAGCGATAGAGATCGACGTACAGCTGGGGCAGGCACACGACCGGAAGCCCCCCCTTGGTCACCGGCGCGTAGAACACGCCGTCGTCGTATGGTTCGAGCAGATTGACGTTGCCTTCGCCCTCGGCGGGCCGCAGACCGAGGCCTGCCATGATCGGCGCGGGATCACCCTCGACGTAGCAGTGAATGGCGGGGAAGCGCACGCTCGGCGCGATCAGCGCCGCCCCAGCGTGGAGCGTGAACGCGTAACGCCGGCCTTCGGCGTGACAGATCCGCGCGAGCTCGGCCACCAGCTTCCGGGTGAGCCGCTCGGTCGTGAAGCAGCTCTCGGCGCGATTCTGCCGGAAGGTATATGCGTCCCGCCAGGCCTCGAGGAGCTCGCCCGCCTTGGCCAGACGGATGCGCTGATGCTCGCCCCGCTCGATCCAGGACAGCTCCTCCATGCGCTTCACGACGTTGTGGGCGTGGCCGAGGCTCACGTCGGCCGCCTTGGCGAGCTCCTCGAGCCGCCATGCATGCTGGGGATCGACGAGTAGCACACGCGCGACCCGGCTGGCTCGCGGCGCGAACAGCGAGCGCAGCGGGCGGGTCGAGGGACGGAGGTTCGGCTGCCCCTCCTTTTCGATCTGCACGTGCTCGAAGGATAGATAACAGTTCCCCGAGAGATCGAGATAGCCCATGCCTGCGCGACGCAGCAGGGCCGCGCTCTGGGGGCTGACGTACTCGGCCACTGCGACGGGATACGCGGTCGGCAAGTCCCGCCGTATCTCCCCCAGTCGCGCAATGGACTCCCGGATCTGACGGGGTTGTCCCACGGAAGTGAATTCCAGAACCAGCGCCGAGTCGACCGGTCCCATCTTGAAACGGACTAGAAGATCCGCACGTTGGCTGCCAACAGGGTATTCCTCGATCTCCTCCCATGCCGCCGCACGCGGAAAGAGCTCATGGAGCCTTTGGCTCGCCAACTGCCTGATGTCCAGCGCCTTAGCCATCGTTTCACTTGTTCCGTCACTTTCAGCGTCTGCTGAAACAATACGAACAAACGAAAGCACTTGTCAAGCAAAAATCGGAGAAATTGGCTGGGAACGGCGAGGCGCAGCTAGCCGCCCCGCTCGATCCCGTCCATGGTGTCGTCGTCGAGTCCGAAGTAGTGGCCGACCTCGTGGATCACGACATCCCGCACCAGCTCGGCCATCTCCTGCTGGTCGGCGCAGTCCTCCTCGATAGGACCCTGGTAGATGTGAATGGTGTCGGGCAGGACGTTGCCGTAGCCGGAGTCCCGCCGCGTGAGATCGATGCCACGATAGAGGCCGTAGAGCGTGTCGGGCGGCTCGATGCCCATTTCGGCAAGGGTAGCCGCGTCGGCCCAGTCCTCGACGACCACGGCCACGTTCTGGATGCGATCGCGAAAGTCACGCGGCAGGCGGCGCAAGGCCCGGTGGACGAGGGCCTCGAACTCGGCGCGCGTCATGGGCGGGCGGGAGGCTAAAGGCCTCTCACGCGCTCGACGTTGATGACGTCCTCGACCTCACGGATAGCCTGCATGATGGCCTGGAGCTGCTTGAGATCCTCGACCTCGACGACGAAGTTATTGATGCCCTTCCGGTCCTCGGTCACCGTGATGTCCGCCTTGGTGATGTTACCCTTGCCCGAGGAAATCGCGGTGGTGATCTCGGCGAGCAGGCCGGGACGGTCGCGCCCGATGTAGACGGCGATCCGAACCGGCCGCTTGGCCGGCTCGCTGCCCTCCCACTCCACCGCCACCAGCCGCTCCTTGTCGAGCACGTTCTTGGCCACGGTCAGGCAGTCGCGCGCGTGCACGGTGAGACCGCGTCCGCGGGTGATGAACCCGACGATGCTGTCACCCGGCACCGGCGAGCAGCACTTTCCGAACCGCACCATGAGGTCGTCAACGCCGCGGATGCGCACGGCGTTTTCGCCCTTGCGCGGAGCCTTCTGGGGCACTCGCTCGACCTGCTCGTGCACCGCGCCGGGGGCGACCCGGCCGAGGACCTGCTGGACGGAGGTCTTGCCGTAGCCCATCGACGCCAGCAGGTCGTCCACGGTGGGGAAGCCGAGCTCGGCACCGACTTTGCGGATGTCGTCGCTGGCGAGGAGACTCGCTGACGTGAGCCGGTACTTCTTCGCCTCCCGCTCGAACAGCTCGCGCCCCAGCTCCAGAGAGCGCGCGCGCTCCTCGACCTTGAGCCACTGATTGATCTTGGCCCGGGCGCGGTTGGACTTGGCGATCTTGAGCCAGTCGCGGCTGGGATGCTGCCCCGGGGACGTGACCACCTCGACGATGTCGCCCTGCCGGAGGGTGTAGCGGAGGGGGACCAGCTTGCCGTTGACCTTCGCGCCGACACAGTGATGGCCCACGTCGGTGTGCACGGTGTAGGCGAAGTCGATGGGCGTGGCGCCCTCCGGAAGCGCCTTGACGTCGCCCTTCGGCGTGAAGACATAGACCTCGTCCGGGAAGAGGTCGAGCCGGACGGTGTCGAGGAACTCCTTCGGGTCCTTGACCTCCTTCTGCGACTCCATGAGCTGGCGGAGCCACGTGAAGGCGTCGTCGAAGCGGTCGCGGTCGTTCTTGCGCTCCTTGTAGAGCCAGTGGGCGGCGATGCCCTCTTCCGCGATCCGGTGCATCTCGAGGGTGCGGATCTGGATCTCCACCGGGTCGCCCTTGGGCCCGATCACGGTGGTGTGGAGCGACTGGTACATGTTGACCTTCGGCATCGCGATGAAATCCTTGAAGCGGCCCGGCACCGGCTTCCACAGGGAGTGGATCACCCCGAGGGCGCCGTAGCAGTCCCGCACGGACTTCGTGATCACGCGCACCGCGGTGAGATCGTAGATCTCGTCGAACTCGCGCCCGCCCTCGTGCATCTTCTTCCAGATCGAATAGAAGTGCTTGGGCCGGCCGCTGATGCGCGCCTCGATGCCCACCTCCCGCAGCTTCTCCTGCAGGAAGGCGATCACCTGATTGATCTCGGCCTCGCGCTCGAGGCGCCGCTTGGCCACCCGCCGCATCAGCTCCTGGTAGGAGTCGGGGTGCATGACGCGAAGGGCGAGGTCCTCCAGCTCCGCCTTGACCTTCGCCATGCCGAGGCGGTGGGCGAGCGGCGCGTAGATGTCCAGCGTCTCCTGGGCAATCTTCTTGGCCTTCTCGGGCGGCAGGTAGCCGAGCGTGCGCATGTTGTGGAGGCGGTCGGCGAGCTTGATCATGAGCACGCGGATGTCGCGCGCCATCGCCACCACCATCTTGCGGAAGTTCTCCGCCTGCCGCTCTTCCCGGGAGGAGAAGGCGAGCTTGCCGATCTTGGTCACCCCGTCCACCAGCTCGGCGATGTCCGCGCCGAACTCGCGAGCGAGGTCGTCCTTGGTGGTCTGGGTGTCCTCGAGGACGTCGTGGAGGAGGCCAGCGGTGACGGTCGTCACATCCATCTTGAAGTCGACGAGGAGACCGGCGACCTCGAGCGGATGCGAGAGATAGGGCTCACCGGAGGCGCGCTGCTGGCCTAGGTGGGATTGCTCGGAAAAGCGGTAGGCGCGTTCGACGAGCCCCAGGTCAGCCGTGGGCTGATACTTCGGGATCTCGTCGATCAGCGTCTGGAGCTGGGTCAACCCGTGCCCTCCCTAGGTTGACCACTAATGTTGCCACGTAAGTCGGCAGAAGGCCAGACATTTTTCGCGATCGCGATCAGGCCTTCGCGGGAACCTTGCCTCCGGCGCGGGCCTTTCCCCGGCTCCAGTTCTCCCAGTCGAGGATCATCGCCGCGGCCGCCACCGACGAGTAAGTCCCGGTCACCACCCCGATGACGAGTGCGAAGGCGAAGTCACGGAGCACCTCGCCCCCGAAGAGGAAGAGGACGAACGCGGACAGGAACGTGGTGAACGAGGTCAAGAGGGTTCGGGACAGGGTCTGGTTGATGGCGGCGTTGATGAGGCCGGCCAGGCCGGGCCCCCGCCGCGTCCCCCGCCCGCGGGTCTCGCGGATACGGTCGAACACCACGATGGTGTCGTTGATCGAGTAGCCCACGATGGTGAGGAGCGCGGCGAGAACGGGTAGCGAGATCTCGCGCCCGGAGATGGACAGGGCGCCCAGCGTCACCATCACGTCGTGGGCCAGCGCCAGCACGGAGACCACGCCGCCGCGGTAGTCGAACCGGATGGCGACGTAGACCAGGATGCCCGCCATGCCGGCGAGGACCGCGTAGAGGGCCTGGAGCTGCAGGTCGCGCCCCACCTGGGGGCCCACGAACTCCACCCTCCGGATTTCCACCCCGCCGTCACCCGTCGAAGAAAGGGCGCCCTGCACCGCCTTGGTGAGCTCGTCCGACTTCCGCTCGCTCTGAGGCAGCCTCACCAGGTACTCCTGAGGATCGCCGAACTGCTGGATTACCGCGGTACCGAGCTGAATGCGATCCAGTCCCCGGCGGACGTGGTTCACGGTGACCGGCTTCTCGTAGCGCACCTGGATCAGCGTGCCCCCGGTGAAGTCGATGCCGTAGTCGAGCCCTCCGTGCACGACGATGGAGACGATGGAGATGATCACGGCGCCCAGCGACGCCAGGTAGAACCAGCGGCGCTTGCCCACGAAATCGTAGTTGGTGTTGACGAAGATCTGCAGCATGCCGGCTCCGTGTTGTCCTAGATCGAGATCGTCTCGACGCGCCGCGGGCCCATGTACAAGAGATCGAAGATCAGCCGGGTGAAGAACACCGCGGTGAAGAGGCTGGCGAGGATGCCGATGGCGAGCGAGACCGCGAAGCCCTTCACGGGGCCCGTGCCGAACTCATAGAGGATAGCCGCAGACACGAGCACGGTCACGTGGGTGTCGACGACGGTGCGGAAGGCGCGCGCGAAGCCGGCGTCGATGGCCGCGCGCACGGTCTTCCCCGCCCGCAGCTCCTCGCGGATGCGCTCGAAGATGAGGATGTTGGTGTCCACCGCCATGCCGATGGTGAGCACGATGCCCGCGATGCCGGGCAGGGTGAGCGTCGCGTGGAAGCCCGCCATGGCGGCGAGTAGGATCAGCAGGTTGAGGCCGAGGGCAAGGTCGGCGATGACGCCGGACAGGCGGTAGAAGATGATCATGAACGCTACCACCGCGCCGGCCGCAGCGATGGTGGACCAGACGCCCTTCTGGATCGAGTCGACGCCCAATGAGGGCCCCACCGTGCGCTCCTCGAGCACCTGCACCGGCGCAGGCAGCGCGCCCGCGCGCAGCACGATGGCGAGGTCGGTGGCCTCCTCCGCGGTGAAGCCTCCGGTGATCTGCGCCTGTCCGGATGGAATGCGCTCGCGGATGACCGGCGCCGAGTGGACGTTGCCGTCGAGGACGATGGCCAGCCGCTTGCCCACGTTGGCCTCGGTCAGCTCGGAGAACACCCGGGCCCCCGCGGGATTGAACTCCACCGACACGTAGGGCTCACCGGTGTTCTGGTCGATGGACACCCGCGCGGTCGACAGATCGGCCCCGGTGAGGACCGCTTTCTTGCCCACCACGTACGGGATGCGCCGCTCCTCCCGCGTCTGCTTGTCGACTCGCCGCTGGATGAGGAGCTCGTCGGCCTCCGGCACCACGTTCTCCCGTGCCGCCCGCTCGGGATCCGCGCGCTCGTCGACCAGCTTGAACTCGAGCAGGGCCGTCTTGCCGATGAGGGCCTTGGCCCGCTCGGGCTCCTGTACGCCGGGGAGCTGCACGAGGATGCGGTTCTCCCCCTGCTGCTGAATGGACGGCTCGGCGACGCCGAACTGGTCCACGCGGTTGCGAATGGTCTCCAGGGCCTGCCGCACCGAGAGGTCCTTGAGCGTGCTGACCTCGCGCGCCCGCATGGCGAGGATGAAGCGGCCCGCCGCCTGATCGGGCTCCTTCACCTCGAAGTTGCCCAGCTCCGACACCGCCGTCTGCGCGGCGCTCCACGATTGCGGCGAGGCGAGCTGGACCTCGATGTCGGTGGTGCCGCGACGCTGGACCCGTGTCACCGCGATGCCCTTCTTGTCGAGAGCTCCCCGCACCGAGCTGACCGCCCGCTCGGTCTGCGACCCGATCGCCTTGTCCAGATCTACGCCGAGCACGAGATGGATGCCGCCCTGCAGATCGAGTCCGAGATTGATGGTGGGCGGCAGGAGACCGGCGCGCTTCGATGGCGCCACGTTACCGTAGAGCCACGTCCGCAGGAACGGAGGCGGGTAGAGGTAGGCGAGCGACCCGAGGATGACGACGGCGACGATCGCGATGCGGAGGCCGAGCCGTTGCCGCATCAGCTCGACCCGTCCTTCTCTCCCTGGGGGGGAACGATCCGCCCCACCGCGGCCCGGTCGAAGGTGAGCTTCACCTGGTCTCCCACCCGAAGCGTGATCGTCTGCTCATCCATGCCCGCCACGGTGCCGTGGATGCCGCTCGTCGTCACCACACGATCGCCCTTCTTGATCGCGCCGAGCATCGCGTCGCGGTCACGCTTCTGCTTCTGCTGCGGGCGGATGACGATGAAGTACATGATGGCGAACATACCGACCATGAGCGGCAGGATCGACAGGATGCCGCCGCCCCCGTTCGCACCACCCCCGCCCGGCGCCTGCGCCATCGCGTAGGCGAGATCGACCATTGACGCTCAGACCTCCCCGTCCATCGAGATGTCGTCGGAACTTGGAACACCGTCGCGACCAGCGTGCGATTCTACCCCATATCGATCCAGAAACCGAGTGCGGAATGGGTCGAAGCGGCTCTCTGCAATCGCCACGCGCATGGCCGCGACGAGCCGCTGATAGAAAGTGATGTTGTGCAACGAGAGCAGCCGGTATGCGAGGAGCTCGCGGGCCATGAAGAGGTGGCGCAGATACGCGCGCGAGAAGCCGCGGCACGCCTCGCAGGGACATTCGGCCTCGAGCGGCGCGGCGTCGCGCGCGAAGCGGGCGTTGCGGATCGCCAGAGGCCCATCGGCGGTGAACACCTGCCCATTGCGCGCGTTGCGGGTGGGAAGCGCGCAGTCGAAGCAGTCCACGCCGCACGCCACCGCTTCCACCAGGTCGGGCGGCTTGCCCACGCCCATCAGGTACCGCGGGCGGTCCTTCGGCAGGAGCGCGGTAGTGACGGCGGCGATGTCGAGGAGCACGGGCTTGGGCTCGCCCACCGCGAGGCCGCCGATGGCGTAGCCGGGAAGATCGAGGGCCGCGGCGTCCTCCACCGCGCGGCGGCGCAGCGCGGGATAGACGCCTCCCTGCACGATGCCGAAGAGCGCCTGCCCGCCGGGTCCTCGGGCGTGCGCCGCCGCCGAGCGTCGCAACCAGCGCTGGGTCAGGGCGAGCGAGCGCTCGGTCTCGGCCTCGGTGGCGGGATGGCCCAGGCACTCGTCGAGTGGATGAATGATGTCGACGCCGAGGGCCTGCTGGATCTCGATGGAGAGCTCGGGGGTGAGGACGCGGCGCGAGCCGTCGACGTGCGAGCGGAATTCCACGCCGTCCTCGCCCAGGCGACGGAGCGCGGCCAGGCTCCACACCTGGAAGCCGCCGGAGTCCGTGAGGATGGGCCCGTCCCAGCCCATGAAGCGATGGAGGCCGCCCATCTCCCGCACCAGCTCGTGCCCCGGCCGGAGAAAGAGATGGTAGGTATTCGACAGCACGATCTGCGCGCCCGCGGCGCGAACGTCGCCGGGCGAGAGACTCTTCACCGAGCCGAGCGTGGCCACCGGCATGAAGGCGGGCGTATCCACCATGCCGTGCGCGGTGCGGATGCGTCCGCGGCGCGCGGCGCCGTCGACCGCGAGGAGCTCGAAGGCGAATGCGCCCATCGCCTTACACGACCAGCATCGCGTCGCCGTAGGAATAGAAGCGATAGCCCGCGGTCACCGCATGCCGGTACGCGGCGAGCACGAGGTCGCGCCCGGCGAGAGCCGTCACCAGCATGAGGAGGGTGGAGCGCGGGAGGTGGAAATTCGTTACCAGCGCGTCCACCGCCCGGAAGGTGTACGGCGGATGGATGAAGAGGTCGGCGCATCCCCTTCCCGCGGCCACCTGCCCCGTCTCCGCCGCCGACCACTCGAGGGCGCGCGTCGTGGTTGTGCCGACCGCGATCACGCGCCGGCCCCCCGCGCGCGCCGCGTTCACCGCCGCCGCGGTCTCGTCGGGAATCTCCACCGCCTCCCCCTCCATCCGATGGTCTTCGACGGTGGTGGAGCTCACGGGTCGGAAGGTGCCCGGACCCACGTGGAGCGTCAGCGCATGCACCGCGGCTCCGCGTGCGCGGACGGCATCGAGCAGGGCGGCGGTGAAGTGCAGGCCCGCAGTGGGCGCGGCGACCGAGCCCTCCGCGCGCGCATACACGGTCTGATAGCGCTCGCGATCCTCCGCCGTGGGGGCACGGTGGCGCGCGATATAGGGCGGCAACGGCGGGAGTCCGTGGCAGGCGAGCAGTTCGCGCGCGCCCCCGGGGGCCTCGAGCGCGATCACCCGGAGCCCGCGCTCGCCTTCCGCGATGACGGTGGCGGACGCGGCCCCTCCGGCCAGCGCGATGCGGGCGCCCCGGCGGCAGTGACGGCCCGGCCGCGCCAACGCCTCCCAGCGCGCCGGGCCGATCTCGCGAACGAGGAGCAGCTCCACCGGGCGGCCGTCGTCTTCCCGGGCGCCGAGCAGGCGAGCGGGAATCACCCGGCTCTCGTTGACGACCAGGCAATCACCGGCGCGCAGGAGATCGGGCAGATCGGCGAAGTGCCGATCGTGCCACGCGCCGCGCGCACGATCGAGCACGAGGAGGCGCGAGGCGTCCCGCGGCGTGACCGGCTCCTGCGCGATGGCCGAAGGCGGGAGATCGTAGTCGAACTGCGCGAGGTCCATCCGGAATTCGAGTCTAGCAAATCAACCGATGCGCGCGCCCGGGGCCACCTCGAAGTCCGGCCGCAGCAGGATGACCTCGCCGCGCTCGTCGTACGCGCCCAGCACGAGGACTTCCGAGACGAACGGGCCGATCTGCTTGGGAGGAAAGTTGACCACGGCGATCACGCGCCGGCCGACGAGGTCGCCCGGGGCGTAACGGTGGGTGATCTGCGCGCTGGACCGCTTCACGCCGAGCGGCCCGAAGTCCACCCAGAGCTTGTACGCGGGGCGAAGCGCCTCCGGAAACGGCTGCGCGTCCACCACGAGGCCGACCCGCATGTCGACTTTCTCGAACTCCGCCCAGGACAGCCTCATCCGTGCCGGGCTACGGGAGGGAGGCGAACTCGGCGCCCGGATAGTAGTACTCGAGGATCTGGCGCGCGGAGTAGCCGAGCTGCCCCATCGTCTTGGCGCCGGCCTGGTCCATGCCGACCCCGTGGCCGTAGCCTCGCCCGGCGAACCGCGCGGTCGTCTCGTCGACCGCCACCGCGAAGAGCGTGCTCTTGAGGGTGTCGTAGCCGATTATTCTCCGAAAATCATTCCCGCGGAGGGCTACGCGGCCGCTTGTCCCCAGGATCTCGATGCGGGTGACGCGGAGGGACGCGCTCCGCTCGAGCACCTCGAGCCCGGTGATGCGCCCCACCCCGACGCCCGCGCGCTGGAGCGCGCTCGAGAGGTCGGCGAGCGGCACGTCGAGATTCCAGAGATGGTGGGGAGAATCCGACGGGAAGTCGACCCGCACGCCGCGCAGCGCCGGCATGTTGGTAGCGGCGAATACCACCCGCGGGTCCTCGGTGTGTCCCCCGCTATCCGTGTGGTAGAACGCCGGGAACAGCTCGCCCTCCCACAGCAGCACCTGTCCCCGCGTCTCGCGCACCGCCGTCCAGACCGGCGAAGTCGCGGCCACGCGACCGACGTACTGCTGATGCGCGGTGGTCGCCACGATCTCGTAGGGCTTGCCGGCATTGAGGCGGCGGTGATAGGCGGCGTAGGTGCGCGCGACGATGGCCTGGGCCTTGAGCATCTCGAGCGGCATGGACTCGCCCGCCTCGGCCTTCACGCTGCCCACCAGGTACTCCTCGAGGGGCAGCGTGTTGACGACGAGCAGGCCCTCGGCCGCGCGTCGGATCTCGATCGCACCGGGATAGTCGAGCGCGTTGACGCGCACCGCACTGCCCGGCGCGGGGGTCACGCGCAGGGCGTCCAGCCGCAGGACGGCGCCGCGGAGCCCGCGCACCTCGAGGCCCTCACCACGCTCCACGACCCGGATCCACGTCGGCTTGAGCCGAGTGAGCGAGCGTCCCACCAGATCGCGCACCGTCAGCGGCCCGCCACCAAGCTCGACCGCGCGCGCGCCTTCGACGAGGGCCACGCGGATGTCACCGTTCGCCCACGCCGGCGCGGCCCCCACCGCGGCGAGGAGCGCGAGGAGCGCAGCCAGGGCCAGCGCCCGCGGGCGCCTCACCGTCGCCCGATGAGCATGAACAGCAGGGTCAGCACGATGGAGACCAGAATCGAGGTCGCGAGAGGAAAGTAGAAGCGGAAATTGCCGCGCTCGATGTAGATGTCGCCGGGCAGTCGTCCGATCCATGGCACCTTTCCCAGAAAACTGCCCGCGAGCCACAGGGCTGCTCCCACGATTACCATGACGACCCCGACGCCAAGGAGGATTTTGCCGAGGTCGGTCATGCGACCACCGCCAGACGCGGTCCGCGCCGGTCAGAGCGGGAGCTCGCCCTGCCCGGTGGCGGGCGCGGGGCGAGCGATGCCGAGATGCGCGTAGGCGGCGGGCGTGGCCCGACGCCCGGAGGGCGTGCGCACGAGGAAGCCGATCTTCAGGAGGAACGGTTCGACGACCTCCACGAGCGTCTCCGCCTCGTCATTGATGGTGGCGGCGATCGCCTCCAGCCCGGCCGGCCCGCCGCCGTATTGCTCGATGAGCGCGGTGAGGAAGCGGCGATCGAGACGGTCCAGGCCCGCCTCGTCCACCCCCTCCCGATCCAGAGCATCGCGCGCGATGGCGGCGGTCACCACCCCGTGGGCCTTGACCTGGGCATAGTCGCGAACACGCCGCAGCAGCCGGTTGGCGATGCGCGGCGTGCCGCGGGAGCGCTGCGCGATGGCGCCGGCGCCGTCGCCTTCGAGCGGCGCCTCCAGGATCGCCGCGGAGCGCGTCACGATCGCGCTCAGCTCGTCGTGCTCGTAGAAATCGAGATGGTGGAAGATGCCGAAGCGCTCACGGAGGGGTGAAGTCAAGAGCCCCGGCCGCGTGGTGGCCGCGACCAGGGTGAACGGACGCAGGGGGATGCGCATGGTCCGGGCGTTCAACCCCTTGTCCATCACGAAGTTCACCGCGAAGTCTTCCATCGCGGGATAGAGCAGCTCCTCGACCACGCGGGGCAGCCGGTGGATCTCGTCGATGAACAGCACGTCGCGCTCGCCGAGGTTGGTGAGGATCCCCATGAGGTCGGCGCCGCGGTCCAGGGACGGTCCGGCGGTGGTGACGAGCACCGCGCCCATCTCATTGGCCATGATGGTGGCCAGCGTCGTCTTGCCCAGTCCCGGCGGACCGGAGAGGAGCACGTGGTCCAGCGGCTCACCGCGCCGGCGCGCCGCTTCTACCGAGATACGGAGGCTCTCCACTGCGGCGCGCTGGCCCACGTACTCGTCGAGGCGCTGCGGCCGGAGCTGGCGCTCGAGCTGCGCCTCTTCGGGCAGCGCCACGCGGCTCATCACCCGGGCCTCGTCGGTCACCGCGCCTCTCCGCCGCGCACGCCGGCCGCGGGGGCCCCGGCGCTCCGGTAGATCTCCTCGAAGAGCTCCTCGGGGGTGGCCAGATCCGGGTGACGCTCGAGCGCCCGGTCGATCAGGGCCGCCGCCTCGCTGGGTCGGTGGCCGAGCTGCTTCACGAGAACCTCGAAGACCATGGCGCGGAGGCCGTCCTCGTCGAGCGCGCGCGCCGGCCGCCGGGCCGGCGTCGCCTCGGCGGCCTCCGCCATGAGCGCGAACTTGGCGACCTTGCTCGACAGCTGCGCCACGATGTTCTTGGCCTTCTGGGGCCCGATGCCGGGCAGCCGGCGGAGATAGCCCTCGTCCTGGCGCGCGATGGCGGCGGCGATCTCGCCCACCGGCGCGGCGAGCGCGCGCGCGGCGACGAGCGGCCCCACGTCCTTCACCGTGATCAGCTTCTCGAAGAACTCCTTGTCGAGCTCGGAGGTGAAGCCGATGAGCACGGGGCGCGGCTGATTCTGCGTGGCGTGATAGTGGATGGCGAGCACGACCTCGGGGCCGTCCGCTCCCTGCTCCGGCTTCACATCCACCAGCGCCCGCTGGGTCACCGGCGGCAGGAAGACCTCGTAGCCCACGCCCGCGGCCTCCAGGATCACCCGATCCTCGAGCTTCGCGCGCACGCAGCCCCGGAGCGACGCGATCATGACCGTCCTCGCTCCGCTCGGGACCCCATGTATCCGCTCGCCTCGCCTTCGGCTGCGGCTCGCCAAGCCACTGCCGCGGACGCGCCTCGCGGACCCGGGAGGCGGCCCGTGACTCTCGACATGCCGGTGAGGGCGAGGCCGAGGGCGTCGGCGACGTGGGATGGCCGGGGCAGCTCGGCGAGGCCCAGCAGCGTCTGCACGCCGCGCTGCATCTGGCTCTTCCCGGCCGCGCCGTTGCCCGTGACCGCGCGCTTCACCTCGGAGGCGGTGAGAGCCAGCACCGACACTCCGCACTGGCGCGCGGCGAGATAGATCACGCCGCGGGCATGACCCATGAGGATGGCGGTCCGGGGAAACCGATACTCGGTGTAGAGATCCTCGACGACGAGGAGTCCTGGCTCGCACGCTTGGATGAGGCGGCGGACCGCGTCGTGAATCGCGTTGAGCCGGGCTTCCAACGGATGGCCGGCCGCGCTGCTGACGACGCCCGCGTCGACGACGACGAGCCGTCCGGGCCCCGCCTCGAGGACGCCGAACCCGGTATCCACCAGGCCCGGGTCGACCCCCATGACCCGCAGCGCGCTAGGCCGCGGAGATGGCGTCGAGAACCTCGTCGGGAATGTCGTAGTTCGAGTAGACGGCCTGGACGTCGTCCTGCTCCTCGAGGGCCTCGATGAGCCGCAGCACCGCCGCGGCGTCCTTGCCCTCCACGCGCACGGTGGACTGCGGGATCATGACGGCGGACGCCTCCAGCACGGGCACGCCATGCGTTTCCAGCGCGCTTCGCACCGCTTCCATTTCATCAGGCGCCGTGCTGATCTCGAAAGCTTTTTCCACCTTCTTCACGTCGTCGGCGCCCGCGTCGAGGGCCTTCTCGAGCAGATCGTCTTCCTTGATCCGCTCGGCGTCCACCTGGATGAGCCCGCGCCGGTCGAACATCCACGCGACGCATCCCGACGTGCCCATGCGTCCGCTCTGCTTCTCGAAGAGATGACGCAGCTCCGGCCCGGTGCGATTCTTGTTGTCGGTCACGACCTGCACCAGCACCGCCACGCCGCCGGGACCGTAGCCCTCGTACGTGATCTCCTCGTAGCTCTCGCCCGGCAGCTCGCCGGTGCCCTTCTGGATGGCCCGCTTCACGTTCTCCGCGGGCATGTTGGCGGCCTTGGCCGACTCCATGGCGGCCTTGAGTCGCAGGTTGCCCTTCGGGTCGCCGCCGCCGTTGCGGGCGGCGACGGTGATCTCACGGAGAATCTTGGAGAAGAGCTTCCCCCGCTGCACGTCCGTCTTGCCCTTCTTGCGCTTGATCTGCGACCACCGTGAATGTCCCGACATGGCCCCTCACCTTCCCTCGTTGATCGATGCCCGGAGCGCCTTCACCCGGGCCAATCGTCGCGTGCGTCGCTCGAGCGCCTCACCCCACCGCCGCTGCTCCTCCGGAGTCTCCGGCGTGAACGGCCGGCACGGGCGCGGGCGCAGGTCGGGCCCCAGGTGCACGAAGGTCAGGTACGCGGTGCACGCGTGCCGGATCTCACCGCTGATCGGTACCTCCGTGAGGACTTTGACGCCAATCTCGAGCGAGGATGTCCCCACGTGGTTCAGCCCGGCCTTGAAGGTCACGACCTCGTGGGCCGAGATCGGGGCGTAGAAGTCCAGGGCATCCAGGCACGCAGTCATCACGAGGCCGCGATTGTAGCGCATCGACAGAATGCCGCCCGCCTCGTCCACGTCCATGAGGAGCTTGCCGGGGAACATCGTATTCCCGAACAGCGTGTCCTCGGGCAGCACCGAGCGGCTCGACTCGAACTTCCACCGGAGCCCGCCTGTCCCGTCGTCGCCGATCTCCCGAGCGCGCGCCGAGCGCCGGGTCAGGCGTTCCTGGCGATGCTGCCGCCGGTCCAGCGCCGCCGCGTAGAGCGTCTCCTCCTCGCGGCCCTGCGGCTCGATCCGCGCGGGGACCGGCTGGGGATGGAGCTGCTCATCCACCTTGATGAAGACCAGGTGCGAGTTGAGCGTCACCGCCCGCGCTCCCGTGTGCACGTTCTCCGAGAACACCCGCACGCCGACCTCGAGCGAGCTCCGTCCGATCAGCTCCACCTGCGCGCGCAACATCGCCACTTCGCCGACCTTGACCGGGTGGACAAAGTCGATGTCATCCATGGCCCCCAGGACGACGTTGCCGCGGGCGACCCGTGAGGCGGCGATCGTCCCCACGGTAGCGATCCACTGCATCATCCGCCCCCCATGGATCTGCCCGGGCGCGCCCGCGTGCTCGGGGAACACCCACTGGACCATTTCGGTGACGGTGTCGCTGATCGACGGCATCGGCGTGACGGGCAAGCGCGCCCGGTTCCTCGTGTTTCTATCATGCGGCCCCCGGCAAGTCCACCGGACGCCCCCTCTCGGCGCAGCCCCGTCAGGGGCTCAGGAGCACCCGGTCGAGCCGGTGGAACCCGCTCGGATGTAGACGGAGATTCCGCACCTCGGGCCGGGTCACCACCCAGTGCAAACGGGCGTAGACCGGAAGCCAGGGCGCCTCGTCGGTGAGGAGGCTCTGCGCCCGCGCGTACACCCGCTGGCGCTCCAGACGGCTCGAGAGCTGGCTGCCCCGGATCAGCAGATCGTCGAGCCGCGGATTCCGGTAGAAGGAGAGGTTCCAGGCCAGGGCGCCTTTGCGCGCGCCCTCGCTGGTCGACAGCGGGTAGAGCAGCAGATGGGGATCGCCGCCATCCACCTGCGCCTCCGCCAGCGCCACTTGATGCTCCCCGTTCTGGGCCAGCTTGAGCGCGGTCTCGGGCTGGAGCGCCGCCACGTTGAGGTTCACACCCCCCGGCGCAAGCACCTCGCGCAAGGCCTGCGCCACCCGGGCGCCGTCCATGGGCGCGGCGAGGGGCGTCACCATCAACCCGACCGAGATGGCCCGTAGCGCGCCGCCCTCGGTGAGCATGCGCCGGGCCGTCTCCGCGCGATTGTCGGGCGGCTTGGCGGCGGGCTGCGCCGCCCACACGCCCGACGGCAGCAGCGCGGTGAGCGGCACCGCGTACGGCTCCAGCGCGGCCGCCAGCGCGCTCTGATCGAGCGCGGTGGCCATTCCCTGACGAATGCGCCTGCGGACGAACGGCTCGCGCTCGGTCTGGAGCGCCAGGTACCCGATGCGCCAGCCGGGAATGGCGAGGGCGCCCGTCATGCGCGCCGGAGCCCCGGCCGGCACGTAGAGATCGAGGGCGCGGGCATCGAGGCCGGCGGCCGCACGCGCGTCGTCACCCTGCTCGAGCAAGACGATGCGGCTCGAGCGCGGAGGCCCGCCCCAGTAGGCGGGGTTGGCCTCGAGCACCACCCGTCCCGGCGCGGTCTCCGCGACCAGGAATGCGCCCGTGCCGAGCCAACGCGGGGCGCCGTCGGGCCCCGGGGGCACCCGGACGATGGACATCGCGGGGTGCGCGAGGACGGTGAGCAGGGGGGCATACGGCAAGTTGAGTGTGATCTGGACGGTGCGAGCATCCACCGCCTTCACCGCTTTCACGACACCCGGGGCGCCGCGCAGCAGGCGTGGGACGACGGGATTTGCCGACGGCGCGTGCGGCGCGCCGGGAAAGAGCAGACGCTCGAGGCTCGCCGCGACCTCGGGCGACGTGAGCGGGGTGCCGTCATGGAAGCGCACGCCTTCGCGGAGCCGGAACGACCAGGCGAGACCGTCGCGCGAGACCTGCCACTGAGTGGCCAGACCCGGCTCGACGTCGCTCGACCCGTCTTTGTACTGGGTGAGCGTGTCGAAGATCTGCCGGACGACGAGCCCCGCCGGCGCGTCCACCGCGAGGGCCGGATCCAGCGTGGCCGGAAGCGCGGGCAATCCCACGCGGAGGATGCCACCCTGGGCGAGGGCGCGCCCGTCGCCGAGCGCGAGCACGAGGGCGAGCGCGACGACGACGCGGCGGGCGAGCGAAGGCATGCCGTAGTTATACGCCCGCCCTCGGCAAATTTTCGTCCTTCCGTCGGCACTTTTTTGATGCTTTCTGTCGCTCCGGCCGAGGAGCGTGCGATCATGTCAAGGCCCATGTCATTGGATACGCAGCGTTCCAGGATTGGGCCGGACGTGGCACAGAGCTTGCCCTGAAGGAATTGCAGGGGCGCGTCGGCGAGCGAGAAGGCGCGACGCGCGGGGCTCCGCGAGCAAGGAACCGAGCCCGAGAAGACGGTGTTTGACACGGTGAGCGGTGATGGAGCGGCGGCGGTGAGAGCAAGGGAAAGTTCAAATGAATTCGATGGATGTGAACGGTGATTCAGGCCAATTCTCTTGACTTGCCGCAAAACCGGCCCCTATACTGAGGTCGCGCGTGGGGACTTTCGCCCCCGATGGGCGCGCCTGACGCGAAGCCCGCTGAGTCACTGAGAAAGGAACGGGCGGACATGAAGGAGTTCGAGAAGAAACCGAACCCGAGTCGTGAGCCCGCGTCGGATGGAATGAAGGGGCTCTCCAAGTTCCTCCCCATGACCGATTCGAACTACCGCCGCCGTCTCACCGAGTACGAAGTGCAGGTCCAGGATCTCCAGACGTACGTGCGCTCGCTGGAGGCGGAGACGGTCCGCTTGCGGAAGAAGGTCGAGGACGCGCCGAAGGAGTCGATGGTCCTCGAGAACAAGCTGCGTGAGGCGAACCGTCAGCTCGTCCAGTCGTTCAACCAGAACGAGAAGCTCGTCAACGCGCTCTACGAGGCGCGCGAGCAGATCTCCTCGCTGCGCGAGGAAGTCGACAAGCTGTGCGCGCCGCCCTCGACCTATGGCGTCTACCTCTCCGCCAATGAGGACGCCACCCTCAACATCCTCTCGCAGGGGCGCAAGGTGAAGGTCAACCTGCATCCCTCGATCAAGGCCGAGGACATCAAGCCCGGCCAGGAGCTGGTGCTGAACGAGGGCCTCAACGTCGTCGAGACGGCGGGGTACGAGATTCAGGGCGAGGTCGTCATCCTCAAGGAGCTCCTCGACGAAGCGCGCGCGGTGGTCACGCTCCGCGCCGACGAGGACAAGGTCGGCATCATCGCCGATCCGCTCCGGAGCGAGAAGCTGAAGGTCGGCGACCACATCCTCATGGACGGCAAGAGCGGCTACCTGCTCGAAAAGCTTCCCAAGAGCGAGGTCGAGGACCTCACCCTCGAAGAAGTGCCGGACATCAGCTACGAGAACATCGGTGGCCTCAACAACCAGCTCGAGACCATCAAGGACGCGGTGGAGCTTCCGTACCTCTACGCCGACTATTACAAGGAGCATCACCTCGCGCCCCCGAAGGGCGTGCTGCTCTACGGCCCTCCCGGCTGCGGCAAGACCATGATTGCGAAGGCGGTGGCCAACAACCTCGCTGCGCGCATCTCGGAGAAGCGGGGCGAGAAGGTCAAGGGCTTCTTCCTCAACATCAAGGGCCCCGAGCTGCTCAACAAGTACGTGGGCGAGACCGAGCGGAAGATCCGCGAGATCTTCATCAAGGCCCGCGAGAAGGCCGCCGAGGACGTGCCGGTCGTGGTGTTCTTCGACGAGATGGACGCCCTCTTCCGCACCCGCGGCTCCGGCATCTCGTCGGACGTCGAGACCACGATCGTGCCGCAGCTCCTCGCCGAGATCGACGGCGTCGAGCACCTGCGTAACGTGATCGTGATCGGTGCCTCCAACCGGCAGGACCTCATCGACCCCGCCATCCTGCGGCCGGGTCGGCTGGACGTGAAGATCAAGATCGAGCGTCCGGACGGACCGGCGGCGGTGGAGATCTTCAACAAGTACATGACGACCGAGCTCCCCATCCACCAGGACGAGGTGCGCCAGGACAGCGGCGACGCCCAGGCCGCGGTGGATCGCATGATCGCGGCCACCGTCGAGGAGATGTACAACCTCGGCGAGGACAACCGCTTCCTGGAAGTGACCTACGCCAACGGCGACAAGGAGGTCCTCTACTTCAAGGACTTTTCGTCCGGGGCGATGATCGAGTCGATCGTGCGGCGGGCCAAGAAGCTGGCGCTCAAGCGCTACATCCAGTCCGCCGAGAAGGGCATCAAGGTCGACGACCTGATCAACGCCGTCCGCGAGGAGTTCAAGGAGAACGAGGATCTCCCGAACACCACGAATCCCGACGACTGGGCCAAGATCGCCGGCAAGAAGGGCGAGCGGATCGTCTACGTGAAGCCGCTGATGGGCGAGACCAAGGAAAAGAAGCGCGACGTCGAGCGCGTCATCAATACCGGTCAGTACCTCTAATGGCGTAGCCGCACTGGCGTAACCGCGGCGGGGGGCCTCGCGCCCCCGCCGCGCCTCCGCGCCCCCCTCCGCCTCCGAGTCGGCGAGGTGGTGTCGGCGGAGGCCGACCCGTCGTCGCAACCCCGGGGGATTCATGGCGCTTCCGAAGGTGATGGGCATCGAGACCGAGTACGGCATCCTCGTCCGTAACCAGCCCGACTTCAATCCGATCCTCTCGTCGCTGCTGCTCATCAACTCCTACGAGACCTACCGCTCGTCCCGCATCCGCTGGGATTACGAGGCGGAGAGCCCGCTGCGCGACGCCCGAGGCTTCGAGTACGCCGAGGACAAGGACGTCCCCTCCAAGGAAGAGTCGCGCCTGATCAACCTGATTCTGTCCAACGGCGCGCGCTTCTACGTGGACCACGCGCACCCGGAGTATTCCTCCCCGGAGACGACGAACCCGCGGGACTGCGTGATCTGGGACCGCGCGGGCGAGCGCATCCTCGATCTTGCCCGCACCCGGGCCGAGGCGGTCTCCCCGCCCGAGCAGCGGATCCTCATCTACAAGAACAACACCGACTCCAAGGGCAACTCCTACGGCACCCACGAGAACTACCTCATGGACCGCAAGGTGCCCTTCGCCCGGATCGTCCAGCACCTCCTCCCGTTCTTCGTGAGCCGTCAGATCTACACCGGCGTCGGCAAGGTCGGCGCGGAGAACAACACCGAGCACTGCGACTTCCAGATCTCCCAGCGTGCGGACTTCCTCGAGACCGAGGTGGGGCTGGAGACGATGCACAGCCGGCCCATCATCAACACTCGGGACGAGCCACACGCCGATCCGGAGAAGTACCGGCGGCTCCATGTAATCGTGGGCGACGCCAACATGTGTGAGATCGCGAACTACCTCAAGTGCGGGACCCTCGCTCTCGTGCTCGGTCTCGTCGAGGACGACGTGTTCGACAAGGACCTGTCGCTGGAGAATCCCGTCCTCAGCTACCGCAAGGTCTCGCGCGATCTGACCTGCCGCGAGACGCTCCGCCTCAAGGACGGGCGCGAGATGACCGCGCTCGACATTCAGTGGGAATTCTACCGGCAGGCGCGGCGGCACCACGAGCGGGCCTCTGATGCCTGGGTGCGTGACGTGCTGGATCGGTGGGAAGGAATGCTGACCCGCCTCGGCCGCGATCCCCTCTCCTGCGACCGCGAGCTCGACTGGGTGATCAAGTACCTGCTCATCGAGCGATACCGCGAGAAGCACGGGCTGGGTTGGTCCGACTCCCGTGTGGCGATGATCGATCTCCAGTACCACGACATCCGGCCCGGGCGCGGGCTCTTCCTCAAGCTCGAGGAGTCCGACGCGGTCGACCGCCTCGTCACCGAGGACGAGGTGACGAAGGCCATCTACGATCCGCCCAAGGACACCCGCGCGTACTTCCGCGGCATGTGCCTGCAGAAGTACTCCGACGAGGTGGTGTCGGCCTCCTGGGACTCCGTGATCTTCGACCTCAAGGAAGGGCCCCTCAAGAAGATCTTCATGCTGGAGCCGCTACGCGGCACCGAGGCTCACGTCCGCCAGCTGTTCGAGGACTCGCCCACCGCCGCCGATCTCCTGCGGAACCTCGGCAAGCCGGCCGGCGACGTATGACGCTCGGGCCCTGGGAGCGGACGTTCCACAATCGATCCTCCTCGAGCTTTTTCGAGCACCTGCGCCGGACCGCCCCGCATCTGCTGCCCGGAGGAGAGTCGATTCCCGGCGAGCCCGCCACTCCCCACGCGATGCCCCCCGTGCCCCACGGCACGACGGTGCTCGCCCTGCGCTATCGCGACGGGGTGGTGATTGCGGGCGACCGCCAGGCCAGCGAGGGCTATCAGGTTGCGCACCGCCGCATCGAGAAGATCTTCAAGGCCGACGATCTCTCGGCCGTCGGGATCGCCGGAGCGGCAGGCCCGGCGATGGAGATGGCGCGGCTCTTCCAGACCGAGCTCGAGCACTACGAGAAGGTCGAGGGGGAGAACCTCTCACTCGACGGCAAGGCGAACCGCCTGGGGGCGATGATCCGCGCGAACCTCCCCATGGCCATGCAGGGCTTGGTCGTCGTCCCCATCTTCGCGGGCTTCGACGAGCGGGTGGGCGTGGGTCGGCTCTTCAAGTACGACGTCACCGGCGGCCGGTACGAGGAGGCCGACTACTTTGCGCAGGGCTCCGGCGGCAAGGACGCCCGCGACTCCCTGAAGAAGAGCTTCCGGCGGGACATGCCGAAGGACGACGCGGTACGGGCCGCCCTCGAGGCGCTGGTCGACGCCGCCGACGAGGACCTCGGCACGGGCGGTCCCGACTTCCAGCGCGGTATCTATCCCACCGTGAAGACGATCACACGGTCGGGGATCACCGACCTGGCCGACGAGGACGTTCGCCGGATCCTGGAGGCCCTCCTGAACACCCGAGGGCGCAACTGATGTTCGGCGGTCCGGCCTGATGCCGCTGCCCTACTACGTCTCGCCCGAGCAGATGCGGCAGGGCGAGGCGCAGCCGCAGGCGAGCCGAGCGAACTCCAACAGAGGGCCCGGAGGTCCGGCCTGATGCCGCTGCCCTACTACGTCTCGCCCGAGCAGATGATGAAGGACAAGGCGGAGTATGCCCGCAAGGGCATCTCCCGCGGGAAGGCCATCGTGGCCATCGAGTACCGCGACGGCATCCTGCTCGTGGCCGAGAATCCCTCGACCCTGCTGCACAAGATCTCCGAGATCTACGACCGCATCGCGTTCGCCGGAGTCGGCAAGTACAACGAATTCGAGAACCTGCGGGTGGCGGGGGTCCGGCACGCCGACGTGAAGGGGTACTCGTACTCCCGCGGCGACGTGAGCGCCAAGGCCCTCGCCAACGCCTATTCGCAGGGGCTCGGCAACATCTTCACCCAGGACATCAAGCCGTTCGAGGTGGAAGTCCTGGTGTGCGAGGTGGGTGACAACAACGGCAGCAAGAACGAGATCTACCACATCCTCTACGACGGGACGATCGAGGACGAGAAGAACTACGCCGCGATGGGTGGCCAGTCGGACGAGATCCGTCGCTACCTCAAGGACAACTTCAAGGACGGCCTGGACCTCGCCGCCGCCCTCCAGCTGGGCGTCCGGGCCCTCATGGTGACCCAGAACAAGACGCTGACCGAGCGCGACCTCGAAGTGGCCGTGCTCGACCGCACCAAGGAACGGCGGAAGTTCCGCCGGATCCCCGCCGAGGTGCTCAATCAGCTGCTCCGCGCCCCGGCGTGACCGGCGCGACCTCCCGATTCTTGCGCCCCGCACCCCCGCCTGATACCCTGAGGGCCACATGAAACGGCGCATCTTCGGGATGGAGAACGAATACGGCCTGACCTGCACGCTCAACGGCCAGCGCCGGCTGTCGCCCGACAACGTCGCCCGCTACCTCTTCGAGAAGGTCATCCCCGGGGCTCGCAACGCCAACGTCTTCCTGGAGAACGGCGCCCGGCTCTATCTCGACACCGGCTTCCACCCCGAGTACGCGACGCCGGAGTGCGACGACATCGTGGAGTTGGTGACTCACGACAAGGCCGGCGAGCGGATCGTCGAGGACCTGCTCCACCAGGCGGAGAAGCGCCTGCGCGAGGACGGGATCTCGGGGAACATCCTGCTCTTCAAGAACAACACCGACTCCGCCGGGAACTCCTACGGCTGCCACGAGAACTACCTGGTCAGCCGCGACGTGTCCTTCCAGCGGCTCGCCGAGGGCCTGATCCCCTTCTTCGTGACCCGTCAGATCTTCGCCGGTGCGGGCAAGGTGCTGCAGACGCCGCGCGGCTTCCACTATTGCCTCTCCCAGCGCGCCCAGCACATCTGCCAGGAGATCTCCGGCGCGACGACGTCGTCGCGCTCCATCATCAATACGCGCGACGAGCCGCACGCCGACGCCGAGCGGTACCGCCGGCTCCACGTGATCGTGGGCGACTCGAACATGTCCGAGGTAGCGACCTATCTCAAGGTGGGGACAACGGCGCTGATCCTGGACATGATCGAGGACGGGCACTTCGACAAGGACTACAGCCTCCAGTCCCCCGTCCAGGCCATCCGCGACATCAGCCACGACGCGACGCTGCGCGAGACGGTGCGGCTCAAGGACGGCCGGTCCATCACCGCACTCGATCTCCAGACCGAGTACCTCGAGCATGCCACGCGCTACGTGGCCGCCATCGACGCCGACCCGGTCACCCGGGACGTGCTCACGCGCTGGACGAACGTCATCGAGGCCCTGCACACCGACCCCATGAAGCTCGAACGCGAGGTGGACTGGGTCATCAAGTACAAGATGATCGACGCCTACATGGTCAAGCATCGCCTGTCGTGGCGCGATCCCAAGGTCTCCCTGATGGACCTGCAGTACCATGACATCCGCCCCGATCGCGGGCTGTACTTCCGGCTCGCCCAGCGGGATCTCCTCGACCGGATCACCAGCGACGAGGCGATCGAGCGGGCCAAGCACATCCCGCCGCAGACCACGCGGGCCCGGCTGCGGGGCGAGTTCATCCGCCAGGCAAACCTCAAGGGCAAGGACTACCGCGTGGACTGGGTCTATCTCAAGCTCAACGACCCCGAGCGCGAGACGATTCTCTGCAAGGACCCGTTCCAGAGCCACGACGAGCGGGTCGAGCGCCTCATCCGCTCGTTCTAAGCCGCATCCGGCGCGCCTCCCCGCGTGCCGTTCTCGCGCATCCCTCCGGTACAATGACGGAGTGAGCCTTCCCGCCGACGCCGTGCGCGCCCTCATGAACGGCGAGCCCGGAGACTCCTGACGTCATGGCGCCGAGCGACTTCAGACTCCGCCCCGGCTCCCCCGTCCCCCTCGGCGCGACATGGGACGGCCGTGGCGTCAACGTCGCGATCTGGAGCGAGCACGCGACCGCCATGGAGCTTTGCCTCTTCGATGGCGAGGACCCATGGCGCGAGAAGGAGCGCATCCGATTGACCGAGCGGACCGACCAGGTCTGGCACGGCCGCGTGGCCGGTGTCGGACCCGGCGCGCTCTACGGCTACCGCGCGCACGGCCCCTACGCGCCGCGCGACGGGCATCGCTTCAACCCTGCCAAACTGCTGCTGGATCCGTACGCACGCGCCATCACCGGCGACGTGACGTGGCACGACGCCCTCCTGGGCGGCCGCGGGTCCGCCGACATGGAGCCGGACGGCCGCGACAGCGCCCCCTACACTCCGCGCAGCGTCGTAGTGGACGGCGTCTTCGACTGGGGTGACGACCGGCGTCCCGCCACCCCGTGGCATCGCACCGTGATCTACGAAGCGCACGTCAAGGGGCTGACCGCGCGCCATCCAGAGCTTCCACCCGCTCTCCGGGGGACTTACGCGGGGCTGGGCACCCCGCCCGTGATCGACTACCTCCGCAGGCTCGGCGTGACGGCAGTGGAGCTTCTCCCCGTGCACCACGCCGTCGCCGAGCGCGCGCTCGTCGCGCGCGGCCTCACGAACTACTGGGGCTACAACTCCATCGGCTATTTCGCGCCCGACGCCCGCCTGGCCTCCTCGGGCTCGCGCGGCGGGCAGGTCACCGAGTTCAAGGCGATGGTGCGGGCCCTGCACCAGGCGGGCATCGAGGTGATCCTCGACGTGGTGTACAACCACACCGCGGAAGGCGGCCGGCGGGGGCCCACGCTGTCGTTCCGCGGTCTCGGCGACGGCGCCTACTACTGGCTCGATCCCGCCGACGGCGCGCAGTACGTCGACTGGACCGGCTGCGGTAACAGCTGGCACACGCCGCACCCGCGCGCGCTGCAGCTCGTCATGGACAGTCTCCGCTACTGGGTGCAGGAGATGCGCGTCGACGGCTTCCGCTTCGATCTGGCCCCCGTGCTCGCCCGCACCGGGCTCGGAGACGTGAACCTCTACGCGCCCTTTCTCGGCGCGATCCGGCAGGATCCCGTGCTCGCGGACGTGAAGATCATCGCGGAGGCCTGGGACGTGGGGCCCGACGGGTATCTCGTCGGTCGTTTCCCCGCGGGCTGGGGCGAGTGGAACGGCCGCTACCGGGACGCCGTGCGTCGCTTCTGGCGCGGCGACGCCGGGCAGGCCGCTGACCTCGGCTTCCGGCTCACCGGCTCCAGCGACCTCTACGCCGCGAGCGGCCGTCAGCCCTCCGCAAGCGTCAACTTCATCACCGCGCACGACGGCTTCACCCTCGCCGACCTCGTGAGCTACGAGCACAAGCGCAATGAGGCCAACGGCGAGGACAACCACGACGGCACCGACGAGAACCTCGCCTGGAATTGCGGGGTCGAGGGTCCGACCGCGGATCCGGCCGTCGGCCGCCTCCGCGAGCGCCAGATGCGGAACTTCCTGGCCACGCTATTGCTGTCCCAGGGCGTGCCCATGCTCGCGCACGGAGACGAGGTCGCGCGCACCCAGGCCGGGAACAACAATGTCTACTGCCAGGACGGGCCGATCAGCTGGCTCGCGTGGGAGCGGTCGCCCGCGGCGGAGGCGCAGCTCGGGTTCACGCGGCGCCTTCTCGCGCTTCGCCTGGCGGAGCCGGTATTCCGGCGCCGGACCTTCAGCACTGCGCGGGGCCTCACCTGGGTGCGTCCCGATGGCAAGGAGATGACGGCGGCGGACTGGAACGAGCCCGCCACGCGAACCCTTGGCCTGCTCCTGCGCGGTGACCGCATCGACGAGGTGGACGAGGCGGGGGAGCCCATCGTCGGCGCCACCTTCCTCGTCCTTCTCAACGCCGGCGCCGCCCCCGTGCCGTTCATCGTGCCCGCGCCTCCCGGCGCCGCGCGCTGGACCCCCGTGCTCGATACCCAGCAGTGGGAGCCCCCGGCCGCGCCAGCGCCCTCCGCGGGTGGTACCTTCGCCCTCGCCGAGCGCTCCGTCGCCGTGCTGCGCCTGGACGTGGAAGGAGAGTGGCCGTGACCCACATCGACGAGTTCGAATCCGATCTGCACCGAACAGCCCTGTCGCAGCTCGATCGCGTGGCCGCCCGCCTGGGCCTCGACGCGGACATCCACGTGCGGCTTCGCGCGCCGCGCCGAGCGATGGTGGTCTCCATTCCCGTCCGCATGGATTCGGGGCGGACCGAGGTCTTCACCGGGTACCGCGTCCACCACTCCACCGTGCTGGGACCGACCAAGGGCGGCCTCCGCTACGACGCGGACGTGAGCCTGGGCGAGGTCACCGCGCTCGCGATGCTGATGAGCTGGAAGTGCGCGCTGATGGGCCTGCCCTATGGCGGCGCCAAGGGCGGCGTGCGCTGCAACCCACGCGGGATGTCGGTGGCGGAGCGGGAGAACCTCACGCGCCGCTACACCGCCGAGATCATCCTGATGATCGGTCCCGACCTGGACATCCCCGCCCCCGATCTCGGCACCGACGAGCAGACCATGGCGTGGATGATGGACACCTACTCGATGACCCAGGGCAAGAGCGTGCCCGGTGTGGTCACCGGCAAGCCGCTCATCGTGGGTGGCTCGGCGGGCCGTCGCGAGGCCACCGGGCGCGGCATCGTCTACTGCCTTTACCAGGCCGCGCACCACACCGGTCAGCAGCTGCGCGGCAAGTCGGTGGTGATCCAGGGCTTCGGTAACGTGGGCAGTGTCGCCGCCCGCCTCCTCTGGCGCGACGGCGCGGTGGTGGCGGGGGTGAGCGACGTGAGCGGCGCGATCTGGAACCCCCACGGCCTCGACATCCGGCAGCTCGAGGCGCACGTGGCTACCACCGGGAGCGTGGTGGGATTCCCTGGCGCCGACAGGCTCGACAATACCGCCCTGCTTGAGCAGCCGTGCGACATCCTGATTCCCGCCGCGGTCGGCTCGCAGATTCACGGGGGTAACGCCGAGCGGATCCGCGCCCACATCGTCGCCGAGGGCGCCAACGGCCCCACCACCCCCGAGGCCGACGTGATCCTCCACGACCGTGGGGTCACCGTCATCCCGGACATCCTGTGCAATGCGGGCGGTGTGGTTGTGTCCTACTTCGAGTGGGTGCAGGGATTGCAGTACTACTTCTGGAAGGAGAGCGAGATCACCGCCCGCCTGCAGGAAGTGATGGCCCGCGCGTTCAATCGCGTGTGGGGGGTCGGTCAGAAGGAGGGCGTGGACCTGCGCACGGCCGCCCTGATGGAGGGCGTGCGCCGGGTGGCCGAGGGCTACAAGGTACGCGGTCTCTACCCCTGAGCGCCCGGCTCCCTTTCGCCGTCAAGGTCCTCATCGTCGGCCTCGCCGTGATCGGCGCGCTCACCTGGGCGCTCCTGCAGAATCGGGCCGTCACGGCCTGGTTCGTGATCGAGAATGGGCCCGTCGAGGCCGTGCAGGGCCTGCTCCTGGCCACGGTGCTGGCGCTGATCGCGCTCCGGGCGGGGCGGCTCGTCGCCGGCGGCGCCTCCGCCGTCTCCGAGGTGGTGCTCTTCTGCGGATTCACCGTGCTGCTGGCCGGCGAGCTGGAGGCCTGGTCGGCGGTGTTCGGGCGCACCCTCACCACGCGCCACGTCCTCGCAATGTCGCGCGCGAAGTTCAGCATGGCCATGGTCGCGCTGGCCATCATCGTGGCGCTGAGTGCGACGGCGGCCGTCTACGCGCTGCGCCATGTCCGCGAGTTGATCCGCTGGGGTTTCGCCGCGCTGCGAACGGGCTGGGGCTGGGTGCTCATCGCCGGCCTGCTGATCTTCGCGTGCACCGAGCTGTTCGAGCGGCGGCTCACCTGGATCATGCCGACCGTGTTCCCGAAGACCTTCCTGGAGGAGGGGCTGGAGCTCCTCGCCAACACGCTATTCGTGCTGGCCCTTCGCGAGCGGGACCGCGTGGACCCGGTGAGGCCGCAGCCGAGGGAGACCGGCTAGGCGTCGCGAGCGATGCTGTAGCGCAGTGCGCGACGTTGCATCCAGCGAATCACGAGCAGGTCGTGGAGGCCACGGCCCGCGCGGTTCCGGATCCCGAACTTCGAGTCGCCGAAGCGGCGAGCCCGGTGCACCACCGGGACCTCCACCACCCGGTACCCCGCCATGTGCAGCAGCGTGGGCACGAAGCGGTGCAGTCCGTTGTAGGGCAGCAGGGCCGTCCGGCATTCGCGGCGGAACGCGCGCAGCGTGCACGCGCTGTCGCGCACGTGCTCGTGGGTGAGCGCATTGCGCACGGTGTTGGCGATTCGCGAGGACCACCGCTTGACCAGCGTGTCGTCGCGGCGGATGCGCGATCCCATGGCGGCGTCGGCGGCGTCGAGCGCGGCGACGAGGAGGGGGATGTCGGCAGGGTTGCTCTGGAGGTCGCTGTCGAGCGTCACGAAGATGGGCGAGGTGACGCGCCGATACCCCGCGTCCAGCGCGGCGGTGAGCCCGGCATGGCGGGCCAGCCGCACGTACCGCACCCGGGGGTCCTTTTCGGCGAGCGCCCGCAGCCACGCGCCGCTTCCATCCGTGCTGGCGTCGTCGACGAAGATCACCTCGACGCGGGTCCAGTGGGCATCGAGCACCGTCGCGAGCTCGCCCCAGAGCACGGGCAGGCTTTCGGCCTCGTTGAACACCGGCAGCACCACCTGCAGCTCGAGCGGCTCCGCCGTCACCGGCAGGGCCCCACCATCACGAACGACCGCGTGCCCAGGCCGGCCTGGCCCATCGCGCACCAGCTCCGGTGGGCGTGGAGGCGAAGCTCCTGCCACGTGGAGGTGCGCAGGATCAGATTCCCGCTGGCCGGGTAATCCAGGCTCGCGCGGATCACGTTCAGCTTCGTGACTTCACGCACCGGGTGATCGAGGTAGAAGTCGAACGCGAGATTGGCGTCGGGGTAACCCAGGATCGGCACGCCCTTCTCGAGCCGCGGCCGCAGGGAGTCGGCGAAGGCCTCGATGGGCATCTGCTCGTTCATCCGGCCGGGGTAGAGCCAGCCCTCGACGAAGAGCACACAAGCCATGCCGGCCGCGATCCACGCGATCGCCGCGGCCGGCGAGCCACGGGTCCACAGGGCGCGCAGCCCTAGGACAAGGCCGAACAGCACCAGCATGATGAGCAGCGGGCCTTCGCGCGACACGTCGAGCATCGAGGTCAGCGGGGTCGCGGTGTGCCCCGGCCGCCGCCCCATGGCGAGACGCGCGGCCTGCCCGAGGGTCAGCGCCACGATAGTCAGCACGACACCGAAATTGAGGCGTACCAGGCCCCGCGTCCTTGCCGTGGCCCCGGTGACCGCCGCAGCCACGAGCACGGCGAAGACAGGGTAGAGCGGCAGCAGGTACCGGGAGCGCTGCTGGACGGCCAGCGCGATCAGGAACATGGTGACGGCCGCCCAGACCACCACGGGACGGTAGGCCACGCGTTCCGGGGCGCGGCGCCACCACACCCCGAGCACCACGGCCCACAGCGTCCACGGCAGGAAGGAGATCAGCCCACCGGTCAGGGGGATCGACGACACGCGATCGAAGCGGTCGAGGTACCAGGCGAGCGCCGTTCCGGCGTCGGTGGACTGCCCGCTGTCGTGGCCCGGCGTCAGCAGGTACGGAATGGCCCAGGGCAGCATGACGACCGCAACCAGGCCGAGGCCAAGGAGGGGCCGCAGAGGCGCGAAGCCCGAGCGGCCTCGCGCGGCGAGCACCGCGGCCCCCCCGGCCGGCAGGACGAGCAGGGCCGGCAGGCCCTTGATCCACATGGCTCCCGCAATGCAGCCGTAGAGCCCGATCAAGTGGGCGCGGCTGGGCGTCTCGTCGCGCAGGGCGGCGAGCAAGAAGTACAGCACCCACGTCAGCCATGCGGTGAGGGCCATGTCCGGCAGTAGCGCATGGCTATGAAGGTAGAAGCCCGGGCTCGTGCCCACCACCACCAGCGCCACGAACCCGGCCACGGGGCCGGACAGGAGCCGCGCGATCGCAAACGCCCCGGTGAGCGCGGCGAGGGCGGCCGCCACCGAGGGAATGGCGGCGGTGTGCTCGGACACCCGACCACGCGGCCAGGACACGAGGGCGACGCTCCAGAAGTAGAGCGGGGGTTTGTTGAGATACGCCTCGTCGCGCACCTTCACGGGCAGCCGGAGGCCGTGGCGCAGGGTATTGCGCGCGAGCAAGGCCTGGCGCGCCTCGTCCTGATTCCAGAGCGACCGCTCGCCGAGCGGAATCGCATAGATCACGAGCGCCAGCGCGAGCAGGGCGACGAGCGCGCGGCGCGGCCGCGCGATGAGCGGGGACGGGGGGCCGGCCGCTTCACGTTCGATCACCTGCGCGGACAGCTCCACCGGCGGCTAGCGGCCCCGCTCGTGCAGCCAGCGGGTGTGCTTCTTGATGACGCGCAGTACGGCCGACACGACGAGGCTCAGCGAGAGGATCAGCGGCCACACGTAGTCGGAGTGCGCCCACTGATCGGGCGGCATGCCCTCGACCACCAGGTCGGTGAAGGCATCGATGAGGAAGAAGCTGGCGCTGATCACGAGGAGCCCGTGGTACTCGCGGCGGAGGACGGTCCGCCACGAGAACGGAAGCTCGGACGGGCGCCACAGCGACGGCCGCGGAATGAACGCGGGAGTCCGCTCAACCCACCGCGCGTACTCGTGGCCGAAGCGCTCGGCCAGGAACTCCTCTTCGGCGGCCACGATGCGCTCGAGGTAGAGCCAGCCGGCAAGCGCGACAATGGCGGCGAGCCACCAGACCTTGACGGCGAGCACGAGCCCCAGCGCGATGACGGCGTTGCCGAGGTAGAGCGGGTTGCGCACGATCGAGTACACACCGGTGGTGTTGAGCTGGTCGGCGCGTAAGTGCCGCGTGCCACGCGCTGACGCGCCCCGCGGCGTGTGACCGATCGTGTAGCAGCGGATGCCGAGCCCCCCCAGCGCGATGGCGAAGCAGGTCCACGCCCACGCGGTGTCGAGCTTTTCGCCCAGCATCTGGTCGAGTTGCGAGGTCTCGCGAAGCGAGAGCGCGACCGCGGGCAGGAGCAAGAGCGGGATGACGCCCCGCCAGCGGAACAGGAAGCGGCCGTTGCCGACCAAGGCGTCCTTGATCCTCACGGCGCCCCTCCTTCCCGCCGAAGCGGGAGCGGCCACGACTGCCGCGCGAGGAACCGATCGATGCCGGCATGCCCCTCGTGGGACGCCACCGCGCGGCCGAACGCCCGCGCCTCGAAGGCGAGCCCATCGGCCACGCCCTTCTCGAGCCCGACCCGCACCGCCTCCATGATGGCCCGCGCCGCCGCCATCCGGGGGACCGCTTCGTGATGGGCGAGGAGCCGCCCGATCTCGGGCATGCCGGCGACGGCGCCAGGCAGGCCGCGTGTCTCGAGCGCCGCGCCCTCGGCGAGCGGCGACCAGCGCGCCCCCGACCACTCCCCGAGCGCGACGCGGCGGGCCACCCCGAGCGCGTGGGAGAGCGCATCGGCCGGCGCCAGCTCGTCTATCAGCCCGAGGGCGAGCGCGACGTCGGCGCCGCGTCGGCGGCCATCCAGCAGCATGACCAGCGCGGCGAGCAGCGCCTCGGTATCCGGGCGTCCGGTGGCGCGCCCCCTTCGAAGGGCGAGTCGCGGCAGCGACTGAGTGCCCCCGAAGCCCGGCAGCACGTGGAGGTTGATCTCGGGCTGTCCCCACTCGGCCCGCGCCGCGCCGACCCGCCAGGCGCACGCCATCTGGAGCTCGTTGCCGCCACCCAGCGCGTAGCCGTCGACCGCCGCGATGACGGGCGCGCGGAGCCGCGCCATGCGCAGGAAGAGCCGATGGACGCGCAGGGTGAACGTCTCCACGTCGGCGGCGCCGGCAAAGGCGCGGAGCGCGCGGATATCGGCGCCCGCCACGAACATGGTGCCGGAGCCGGCCAGCACCGCCGCCCGCAGCCCCGGCTCGCGCTCGAGGGCGTCCACTGCACGCTCCAGGTCCTCGAGCACGGCACGGCCGATCGCGTTCGCGGGCGGAGAGTCCACCGTCACGAGGGCGACCAGATCGGAGGCGCCGGGGCGCACGGGATCGAGCCGGACGCTCACCGTCTTGCCGTCGAGGTAGCGCGATCCCCAGGACTCATATACCTGGCGCGCGGTGTGCGCCCCATCCAGGGCAGCCCCCGCCCCCACGCGCACCGTGAAGGTGCCGCTGTGTCGGTTCTCGTGCATGAGCTGATGACACTCGGCGAGCGCGCTCCAGTCACGCACCACCGGGGCGTGGACGCGAAGGGCTCCCGCGTCGAGGAGCCGCACCACCTGGTCGGCCTGATGCGCATTCGACAGATGCGAGCCCAGCACGGCAAACGTGGGGAACAGCACGCGCTTTTCGTGCATCCACACGTTGGGCGCGTAGAACGAAAACCGGCGTCCCTCGGTGCTCTCGACGTACACCACGCGGCCGGTGAAGGGCCGGGCGAGGAACGTGCTGATGCCGAGCGTGTCCTGCGCGGCGCGCTCGATCACCAGGTCCGGATTCCCTCGCGGATTGTCCGGGGTGGCGAGCAGCCGGCCCACCGCCTGGCCGAAGGGCTTGAGCGTGGCGTCCTGATAGGCGCGATAGGCGTCTCGGTCGATGTCGTAGTCCGGCATGGTCGCGGGCCAGCGAAGCCCGCTCTCGCGGGCCAGCGTCTCGATGCTCGCCACGCCGTGAGCCCCCGCCGCCTTCGCGGCGGCGGCCTGGGCGTCGGTCCGCGCGGCCACCACCACGCGCGCGCCGGTCACGAGCGTCGCCGCGACCGCCTCCGCCGCAACGGCATCGTCGGGCCGGCCTGATTCCGTGCCCCAGTAGAGCAGCACGCCCTCGCCCGGCCGGAGATCGGCCCGCCGCAGCATCTCGGCCGGCGCGGATGCGCCGGGCTTGCCCACGAACGTGAGCGTGTAGCCGCTGGTGGCGCCGTAGAAGACGAGCCGTCCCCCGGGCCCGAGGAGATCGACCATCCGAGCGAAAAGGTCCCGGCCGACCGACGAGACGACCACGTCCACGGGCGCGGCGCCCTGACCTGCCGTCACGCGCTGACGAAAGGCTTCGCCGCGCGAGCGCCAGGCCTCCCGGTCTTCCATGGTGACGGGGACCGGAGTGAAGAGACCGGCCAGCTCAGGCGCCTTGCGGTTCACGAAGGCGTGGCCGCCCGCGGCGAGCACCAGGCGGCCCTTGTCGTCGGTCGAGACGAGCCCCGTCACGCGCGCCCCGCGCAGCGCCGCCACCGCGACGGCGTAGATCCCGGTACCGCCTGCCGCGCCTTCCACGAAGACCCGCTCGCCTGGCTGCACACGCGCCACGTCGTAGAGCGCTTTGTACACCGTCTCGAGGTCGAGCATGTACGACGAGCCCTCGGCGAGCGTGAGCCGCTCCGAGTGCGCGAGCCACTGCGGGGCCTGCCCGCGGACGAACTGCGCGAAGGACCCGTCGGGAGTCTCGTATCCCTGGATCTTGAACTCCGCGTGCATCGGGTCCTCGCCTGCCCGCGGGGCAAGGAGATTCGACACGCCCGGGTAGAGCACGCGAAGCTCGCCCACGCGCAAGCGCCCCTCCCGCGCCACCTGGCTCCCAAGCGCGGCCAGGACCACCACCGCGCCCGAGCCGGCCACGTGCAGGTCGCGGTCATGGAGATCAAACACGGAGATCGGCACGCCGCGAGCGGCGAAGATGCCGTTGTAGGTGAGCCCGGCGTGGAGCACATAGCCCAGCGCCTCGTCGGGCCCCACCGCGGGCACCGGGGCGCGCACCTCACGCAGCGCCTCCCGCGGCTCGCCGTGCGCGGGGCGTCCCCAGCGGTCCTTCACGACCGCCCACACGCGCTGATCCGTGGGGAGCGGGTCGAGCCCCGGCCGGAAAGGGGCGCCGAGCGGCAGCCGGGGCTCGCTCGACGCGGCCGGGGACCACCACGCCGCATCGACGTCCCTCGAAACCTCCGCCATCACGATCTCCTTGCGATCCGGGTCACCGCTGAGGTCGAATGGGGCATGGCGACTCCAGACAGAGTGTCACCTCGTCCGCCAATCGGCAAGGCCGATCCCACGACCCTCGACGACGATCTCCGACGAATGTTTGCCGGCTGGGGGGACAAGGCCTACCACGACCACACGCTGTTCCTCACCATGGCCCGCCGGCCGGGCGTGCTGCGAGCGACCATGGGGTTCGTCCGGTACTTGTATGGGGACAGCCTCATCGACCGCCGGCTCACCGAGATGGTGCGGATCCGGACTGCCTGGAACAATCGCTGTCGGCACTGAAGCACGGTGCGGTCCGCATCGGTGATGCGGACGGGGCTCCTGACCGAGGCGACCATCCAGAAGATGCACGACTACGAGGCCTCGGACCTGAGCGAGCGCGACAAGGCGGCGCTGGCGCTCGCGGATCGGCTCGCCTTCGACCATCGAAACGTCGACGCGGCCCTGCTCGCCCGGTTGCGCGCCTCGTTCAGCGAGGAGGAGCTGCTCGACCTCGGCATGTCGATCGGCTTCCTGTTGGGCTGGGGGCGGTTCATCGAGGCCTTCGGGATACTTCCCGAGGCGTGGGTGGAGGGCACGGAGCCCTGGGCGCCGCTCAGCGGCGACTCCCCGTCGGCCCAGGCCCGATCCTGAATTCCACGAAGCCGTCGGGGGCGGGCGCCACCGCGAGGGCCAGCCGCCGATTGTGAACGGCGAGGGCGCCGCGCCACAGCTCGGTCCAGGCCTCGAAGGCCGCCGGATCGAGGCGCGGCATGCCCGCCATGAGCCTCCAGCCCCGTTGCCGCACCCGGGCCTCGCCGCCTCCTCTGTCCTCCTCCACGTCCTCGCCCTGGGCGCGCGCGAGCGCGGCCAGATACCCGGCAAACGAGGCGGCATCGCGGCCGCGGACGTCCATCAGCGCCGTCGTCTCGTCGTGGAGTTGCATGCCGATCAGGCGCGCAGCGTGGCCCAGCAGGCCGCGCGTGTCGACGGGCCCGAGTAGCTCGAGGGCTACCGGGAGCAGCGTCCGGACGTACTCCATCGCGTAACGCGCCACGATCTTGTCCAGGCGCTCGGGCGTCCACACGGCGGGATCGAGGCGCGGCACGTGGGCGGGATCGGGATCGGGTGCGACTTCGCCGTACGCAAACCGCACCCGCTCCTCGGGGGCCAGATCGCGCTCGTACTCGAGGTAGTAGCCCTCGAGGCCGGGGAAGCCGTCCACGGTCTGGCCGGTGCACACGAAGCCCAGCCGCCGGTTGCCGAGGCTCACGCCGTTGTGCCCGTGCCAGCCGTGGAGCATGGCGGCATTGACGCGCGATGGGACCGCACAGATGGCGGCGCCGCTCCAGATCCACCGCGGCGGCGGGTAGCGCACCCACGCCTTCCGGTCCGACTCGTAGATGTACTCGGTCTTGACGCCGCCGATCCGGTTGGAGAGATCATGATACTGGGCGCAGGCCACCGCGTGCGGGAGCCGGTCGAGCCCGAGCTTGGCGAGGCCGGGCAGGAACTTCTCGAGATGCTGGCGGCGGAAGTGGCGGAAGACGAGCTCGGCCGCGATGTCCTCACCCCGCCGCGTGATCAGGGTGAGGACCGCGCCGGTCATGAACCCCTGGTAGAGCGCCGAGACGGCGCGATTGGCGGCGGAGGCGCTCATGGCGCGGGCCTGCCAGGGCGCAGGGCTTCGGGGAGCACCGGCAGCCGCGTCACCGCGACCCCGAGGGGCCGCACGGCATCCGCCACCGCGTTCGCGATGGCGGCCGGCGCCCCGATGGTGCCGCCCTCCCCCATGCCCTTGTAGCCGCCGGGCGTCAGTGGCGAGGGCGTCTCCAGATGTCCGAGCGTGAACGAGGGCAGATCGGCGGCAGCGGGCATGGCATAGTCCATCAGGGTCCCGGTGAGGAGCTGCCCGTCACCGTCATAGACCAGGCGCTCGCTGAGCGCCTCGCCGATTCCCTGCGCGAGCGCGCCGTGCACTTGCCCCTCCACGATCATCGGATTGATCATCGGGCCGCAGTCCTCGACCACCGTGTAGTCGCGGACCGCGACGCGCCCGCTGTCTGGGTCCACCTCGACCGACGCCACGTGCACCGCTCCCGAAAAGGTCGGGCCGGGCAGATCGTACGACTCGTTCTCGGCAACGGGCCCCGCGCCCCGCACGAGCTCGCCGATGGAAACGCCGGGCCCGGGCACGCCGCGCACGCGGACCGAGCCCTCCACCAGCTCCAGGTCGGCAACGCTCGCCTCGAGGCGGGCGGCGCCGAGCGCGAGCAGGCGGTCGCGAACACGGCGGGCAGCGCCGTCGGCGGCGCCGCTGGTCGCCACCGCTCCGCGGCTCGCGAAGGTGCCGCTCCCGTCGGGCGCGCGCGCGGTGTCCGGCTGGCACACCATCACGCGATCGAGCGCGACGCCCACGCGGTCGGCAACCACCTGGGCGATCGTGGTCGCATGCCCCTGGCCCTGCGAGGGAAACGAGAGCTCACAGCGCACCCCGCCCTCGGCGTCGACGGTCACCGTGGCCGCCTCGTGACCACTCACCTCCACCATCCCGCGGCTGCGATACACCGCGGGTCCGATGCCCGTGTACTCCGTGTAGCAGGCGAGGCCGATCCCGATCAGCCGCCCTCTCCCACGCGCGGCCGCCTGCTCGGCGCGGAGCCGGCCGTACCCGGCGAGGGCGATCGCATCGGCCAGTGCGCGCGGAAAGTCACCGCTGTCGTACACGAAGCCGGACGCGGCGGTGAAGGGATAGGCCTCCGCGGGGATGAGGTTGCGGCGTCGGATCTCGGCGGGATCGAGGCCCATCCGGTCGGCGAGCAGGTCGAGGACCCGCTCCATCACGAAGGCTCCGAAGGTCATCCCCACGCCGCGGTAGGCGGCCAGTGGCGGCTTGTTGGTCGCGACCGCGCAGGCCTCCCAGGCATAGGCGGGTGTGCGGTACGGGCCCGGCAGGATGCTTGCCGCGCCGAGGGGCTCGAGCGCCTGAGTGAGCGGGAAGACGTGGTACGCGCCCGCGTCGGACACGACGCGCGCGCGCAGGGCGAGGAGCACGCCGCTCGCGTCCGCCGCCGCCTCGACATCGGCTCGCGCCTCGCGGGCGTGAGTGGCGGCAGCCAGATTCTCGCGCCGCGTCTCCACCCACTTCACGGGCCGTCCCGTGGCTCGCGCCAGCGCCGCCACCGCCAGCTCCTCGGGCAGCACGCACATCTTCTGGCCGAAGCCGCCGCCGGTGTCGGGCACGATGACGCGGACCGCGTCGGGCGGGAGGCGCAGGGCCCGCGCCATCCCAGCGCGCACGATGTGAGGGACTTGAGTGTTCATCCACAGGACGAGGCGCTCGCCCTCCCAGGCCGCGACGACGCCACGCGGCTCCAGGGGCGAGGCGGAGACCCGATCGTGGTGAAAGGTCTCGGCGAGTCGCACCGCGGCGCGCGCAAAGCCGCCATCGACGTCGCCACGCGCCCCCGCCCGCTCGAAGAGCAGGTTGCCCGGCAGGTCGTCGTGGACGCGCGGCGCGCCGGCGGCACGAGCCGAGGCAAGATCGGCGAGCACGGGCAGCGTCGCGTACTCCACCTCGACGGCCTCGGCGCCATCGGCAGCGGCGTACGCGTCTTCCGCCGCCACGACCGCCACCGCCTCGCCGGCGAACCGGGCGCGCTCGGGAGCGAGCGCGGACCACGCGGTCGGAAAGAAGCCCCCGCCCTCGAGCCGCGGGGCGATCGACGCCACGCTTTCGGTGAGGTCACGCCCGCTCAGCACGGCGGCCACGCCCGCCCGCGCGCGGGCGGCCCCCGCTTCCACGGCGAGCACCTGCGCGTGGGCGTGCGGGCTCCGGACGAAGACGGCGTGGAGGCACCCGGCGGGACGGAGATCGTCGAGATACGCTCCCCGCCCCGACGCGAGGCGTGGATCCTCCCGCCGCGCAACCGCGGCGCCGGTGTAGCGGACGGCGGCCGAGCTCAGCGCTTCGCCACGCGCGGCAGCACTTCGCCGGCGAGCCGCTCGAGCTGCTCCAAGCTCCAGTTGAGGGGATTCAGCACCACCGACTCGCAGCCGCCCAGCGTCTCGACCTTCTTCCGGATCTTCTCGGCGACCTCCTCGGCCTCGCCGAGCAGGTAGAACTCCTTCCAGTACGGGAGATCCATGCCCGAGTAGACCTTGAAATGCGGAATGGCCGACTCGGGGCGCTCGCCGTTCTTCAGCACCCAGACGAAGTTCGAGTAGACGCGCGTCATGTCGCCGGGCTTTCTCCCGTACTCGGCCATGAAGCGCTGGATCTTGTCCCAGTCGCCCTTCACCATGTCCGCGGTGGACGAGGAGTGCGGCACCCAGGTCTTGGCGTATTTGGCGATCCGGCGGAGCACGGGATCGATGTTGGCGACGGTCTGCGCGTAAATCTTCTCCGAGGGCTGCGTGCCGCCGCCGATCCAGATGGGCGGGTGCGGCTTCTGCACGGGCTTGGGGTCGATGGTGAGATTCTCGAACGCGTAGTAGCGGCCCTTGTAGGTGACGCGGTCACCCGCCCACAGGGCGGTCACTGCCTCCAGCATCTCGTCCATGCGCCGCCCGCGCTCCTTGTGGGGCACGCCCATCAGCGCAAACTCCTCCTCGTGCCACCCGACGCCGACGCCCAGGATGGAACGCCCGCCCGAGAGGAGATCGAGCGTCGCCCACTCCTTGGCGAAGTAAGCCGGGTTGCGCAACGGTAGCACCAGCACCATGGTGCCGAGCTTGATGGTGCGCGTGACCCCGGCGAGCGCGGAGAGCAGCGCCACTGGCTCGAGCCAGGTGCAGGCGTAGGCGGGTGGCGTGAGGAGCAGGTGGTCGATGGACACCGCGCAGTCGAAGCCGAGGTCCTCGGCGCGGCGGAGATAGGCGCCCATCTCGGCGAGCGTGGCGGTCTTTGCGCCCAGCGCGAAGCTCGGGATGCGGAGGCCGAAGTTCATCGGAGGCCGTCCTCCTTCTTGGCCTCGGCCACGGTGAGACCGCCCACTCGCGCATGCGGGCGCCCGCCGTCGGTGACGACGAGCGCGACGAGGATCTCGTTGGCCCGGGGCGCGTCGACCAGGCGTACCTCCATGGCGTCGAAATGGGTACGGACGAACGCGGCGTCCTTGAAGTGCAGCGGCACGTCGATGGGCGTCCCCGGACCGCCGAGCTTCTTCGCCGAGGGAATGATGGCCTTCCCGCCGTCGACCACGGCACGGAACGGCGTGCCGAGCGTGGGGTGCAAAATGGCGGCGGCGTGCTCGTATTCGCCGTCCACCCCCACCACGGCGGCCTTACCGTACGAGTGCACGGGCGCGCCCAGCGCGGCCACCGCGCGACGGCCCAGCACGTCCCCCAGCTCCTCTCCCGTCTTCACGAGGAGCGCGAGGTCCTCGACGTAGCGACCGGCGAACGGATTTTCGATCACCGCCACGGCGGCGACCTTCCGGAGCGGCTTCGCGGCCGCCCGTCCGCCGTCTTCGAGTATTTCCTCCACGACGGTCATAAACTTACGGATTCTCATGGTGTTTTCCTCTCAATGTCCGCCACCGGAGGGCCCGTGTCCCTTCACCACCTCAGCGGCGCGCGTGGCCGGCGGCGTGTTGCGGCTGCGGCCGATCCGGATCTGTCCATCGATCAATACCATGGAGATGCCGAAGAGATCGCCCGCCCGCAGCGCCTCCAGCGCGGTGCGACCCACCGAGCCTACCGGCGCGTCCACGATGCAGCAGTCCGCCTCACGGCCGGCCGCGATCACCCCGACGGGTAGCCGGTACACGCGGGCCGTGTTCCCCGTGGCCATGGCGATGGCGGCCTCCGGCGCGACCCCGCCCAGGGAGACGAGATGGGCGATCACGCGGAGGATGCCGAGCGGCACCACGCCGGTACCCGAGGGCGCATCATTGCCCAGGATCACCCGGCCGAGTGCCCGCGCGTCGGTGGCCCGCGCGATCGTGTGGAGCGCCGTCTTGCCGTTGCCGCAATGCACGATCTCGAGCGCCATGCTGGTGGCGACCAGCGAGTCGATCTCGCGCGCGCTCATCGACGTGGTCCCACCGTTGATGTGGCCGACGACGTGGGGATCGGCCTCGAGGACCACCTCCGCGCTGATGGGGTTGGAGCCCGCGATGGAAGGCCCGCCGGTGTGAATGGTCACCGTCATCCCATGATGCTTGGCCCAGCGCACCATGGGGGCGGCGTCCTTGCCCGTCTTGACCGAGCCGAGTCCGATCTCGCCCACCAGCTTCACGCCGGCCCTGGCCATCTCGGCGAAGTCCGCCTCCACCATGCCGAGCTCGAGGATCGGCGCGCCGCCGTGCACCTTCACCCCGGCGGGGCGCAGATTGGCGTAGGCCTTGGCGGCGACGATGGCGAGCGCCTTCAGGCCCACGATGTCCTTGGGCCGACCGGGCAGATGCACCTCTCCGGCGGAAATCATGGTGGTGATCCCGCCGTTGAGACCGGACTCGATGAAGTCCATCGTGCGCTGCCGCGGCGTGAAGTCGCCGAACACCGGATGGCAGTGCGAGTCGATGAGACCGGGGATGACCGTCGATCCATGGGCATCGATCACCGTGTCGGCGTCGCCGTCGAGTCCCCGCCCGATGGCGGCGAACTTGCCGTCCTCGATCACCAGCGTGTCGCCGTCGAGGAGCGGCCTCTCGATGTCGCCCGAGACGAGCTGCCCGATGCCCTTGATGAGGGTGCGCATGGTCGAAGCTCCTAGACCGACAGGTAGGCGCGGCGCGCGGCCTCGTCGGCCATGAGGCGCGCCATGGGACCTTCCCAGCGAATCAGCCCCTTCTCGATCACGTACGCGCGGTCGGCGAGCCGGGCGGCGAAGCGCAGGTTCTGCTCCGAGAGGAGAATGGTGAGCCCCTCGCGCTTGAGGGCGGCGATCTGCTCCCCGAGCGTCCGCACGACGACAGGCGCCAGGCCTTCCGACGGCTCGTCGAGCAGGACGATACGGGGGTTACCCATGAGGGTGCGGGCGACCGTGAGCATCTGCTGCTCCCCGCCGGACAGGCTTCCCGCGCGGCGCCGGGCCAGCTCGGCGAGCTTGGGAAACAGCGTGGTGACGCGCGCGACCGTCGACACGCCGCCGCCCTTCTCTCCCACTCGCAGGTTTTCCTCCACCGTCAGCTCGCTGAAGATGCGCCGGTCCTCCGGGACCCAGCCGACGCCCAGCCGGCTGATCTCGTGGGTGGGGAGCCCGCGCAAGGCCCGATCGTCCAATCGGATCTCTCCCTCGGTGACCGCGATGAGGCCCATGATGGCCTTGAGGGTGCTTGACTTCCCCGCCCCGTTTCGCCCGAGCAGCGAGACCACCTCCCCGGCGCCGGCGGTGAGGCTGACGCCGTGAAGGACTCGCGAGGGACCGTAGGCCGCGTGCACCTGGGACAGCTCGAGCACTATCGCTTGTCCTTGTCCGCGTAGCTCACGGAGAGCCCGGCCGCGGCGTCGCTCTGGATCCCGTAGGGCGGGATGGGATAGCGGAGTCCGTTCTTCGACAGGGCCGCCAGCCCCTCGATCACCTTGGGCAGGAAGCGCGGCGGAATGGCCATGAGCAGTTCGTCGTCGGCCACGCCGCCGTACCGCCGCTCGGCATAGCACGGGATCGTCAGCGCGGGCTCCCCGGTCTTGAGCGCCTTGCCCCACGAATCCGCGCACGCCGACTCGCCCACCGACGTGAACGACATCTTCTTGTAGCCCGCCCACTGGAGCCCGTTGATGAAGAAGATCATCTGGCCCGGCGTGCCGTAGATCAAGCAGATGTCGGGCGGGTTGAGCCGCCCCGAGGTGAGCGGCGCCACCGCCATCGCGCGATAGCGGCCGTAGGGGACGCAGTCCATGGCGTGCTGATGCAGGCTCGCGTCCTCCTGCGTCTTGAACCACACCCCCGCCATGCGCTTGCCCGAGAGCCATTCCTCGTCCTGCGGCGAGAGCCCGATCACCGCGCCGCACTGGGCGCCTACCAGATCGGCCATCGTGATCCCCACCGTGAAGCCGAGCTGCCGCGCCTGAGCCACGATCTGATCGGTGGTGTGCTTGACCCGCGGACGGCGGATCTTCGGGATCGCCTCCATCTCCTCGACGGTCTCGAAGAGCTTCATCCCGATGGGGATGGAGCGGAGGCGCAGGTACTGGTTCAGCCCGCCCACGATGGCATCCCAGTCGTAGCTCGTGGTCATCTCCGTCATGTCAGACCTCCTCTCCGAGATACACGCGCTGCACGTCCCGGTCGGCGCGGACTTCCGCGGGCTTGCCCTCCGCGATGAGCCGTCCCTGATGCAGGACCATGATGCGGTCGGCCACCGCGAACACGACGTCCATGTCGTGCTCCGTGAAGAGTACGGTGAGACCCCGCTCGCGCGCCAGCCGCTCGACGAGGGCCATGAGGGCGCCTCGCTCGGCGGGCGCCATGCCCGCGGTGGGCTCGTCGAGCAGCAGCAGCTCGGGGTCATTGGCGAGCGCCACCGCGAGCTCGAGCCGTTTGAGGTCACCGTACGCCAGCACGGCGGCCGGCCGCGCGGCGTGCTCCTCGAGTCCCACCTGGGTGAGCCGCGCGCGCGCCTCGTCGACCTCGAGGCGCGCAGCCGAGGCCAGCAGCGCGTAGGTACGCCGATGGTGCGAGAGCCGCGCGACCTGGACGTTCTCGAGCGCGGTGAGCGAGCCGAAGGCCGCCGTGATCTGGAACGTGCGGCTCACTCCCCGGCGCCAGACCTCGTACGGCGCGAGCCCTGAGAGCCGCTCCCCCTTGAATCGCACCTCGCCGCCGTCGGGTACGAGCTGCCCGGCCAGCATGTTGAAGCACGTCGTCTTCCCCGCCCCGTTCGGCCCGATGAGCGCGCGTATCTCTCCCCGGGGCAGACTCAGATTCACCCCGTCGACGGCCACGACGCCGCCGAAGCGCTTGATGAGGCCCAGGGTCTCGAGAACGGGGAGCCCGTTCGCGTGTGCGAGGTTTTTCAGATTTTTGAGCTGGGGGGAAGCGGACGCCGCTCCTCCCCCAGGCCCCCCCATCGCCGCGTGACCGGGATCAGATCAGACACCCCCACCAGGCCGCGTGGAAATATCAGGACGAGGGCAATCAGGATCAGGCCGAGCATGGCCTGCCAGTACTCGGTGTAGCGCGTGATGATGGTATCGAGCAGCTTGTACACCACGGCCCCGAGGGGCGGGCCTACCGGGGAGCCGACGCCGCCGAGGAGCACCATGACGAGCGGCTGCACCGACATGGGCGCGTCCACGTAGTTCGGGAACACACTGCCTTTGAGGTACACGAAGATCGCGCCGCCCAGTCCGGCCACCAGCGCCGCCACCACGAACGCCACGTGCTGGTGCGCGCGAATATTGAGCCCCACCGCCTCCGCGCGCCGCGGATGATCGCGCGCCGCGCGCAGGGCCAGACCAAACGGTGAGCCGGACACGCGCTGAAGCAGGGTCAGCCCCAGAGCGGTGGCGGCAAGCGCCACGAAGTAGTAGCGGAGCGGCGACGCGATTGCGGGCGAGGGCCAGACGCTGAGGAGCCCGTTGTCGCCCCCGGTGACCTCGTCCCACTGATGCACGACGGCGTAGACGATCTGGGCGAAGGCGAGCGTGAGCATAGCGAAGTAGATGCTGGTGAGGCGCACGCAGAAGTAGCCGAACACCACCCCGGCGAGCGCGGCGAGCAGCGGCGCACCGAGCAAGGCCAGTGGCATAGGAAGCCCCGCCTGCTTCATCAGGATGGCGGCGCCGTAGGCGCCCAGCCCGAAGTAGGCGGCGTGGCCGAAGGACACGAGCCCGCCTCCGCCCATCAGGAGATACAGGCTGGAGGCGAAGAGGGTGAAGGCGAGCATCTCCACGAGGAGCCACACGTGAAAAATCGGCAGGAAAGGCGGCACCGCGATCAAGAGCAGCGCGCCCGCGGCCAGCCATGCTCGGTGCGGACGCGGGCGCGGCGCCGCATCACCACCGGCGCCCGCCGGGCGCAACACCGCCTCCGGCCGGCCGAGGAGCCCCCACGGTCGCACGATCAGCACCACCGCCATGACCACGAAGATCAGCACGATGGAGATGCGCGGCAGCAGGAGGATTCCGTAGGCGCCCAGGACGCCGATCAGGATCGAGGCGAGGAGGGCGCCCCACACCGAGCCCATACCGCCAATCACGACCACCACGAACGCCTCGACGATGACGGTGGTGTCCATCACCGTCGTGATCGCCACGCGCGGCACCTGGAGGGCTCCGGCGAGACCGGCGAGGAAGCTCCCGAGCACGAAGACGGCAGTGAAGAGCCGAGACTGGTCCACGCCGAGGGCCGCTACCATCTCGCGGTCCTGGGTGGCGGCACGGATGAGGATTCCCATGCGCGTGCGGTAGAAGAGGGCCCAGAGCCCCAGGGCCACCAGGGGCCCGAACACGATCATGGCGAGGTCGTAGGTGGGGAACAGCTGACCGGCCACCCGCACCGAGCCCGCCAGCCCCGGCGCGCTCGGTCCCGTCTTGTTATCGGCGCCCCAGAGGTACTTCACCCCGTCCGCGACGACGAGCACGAGCGCGAACGTGAGGAGGAGCTGATAGAGCTCGGGCGCCCGGTACACCCGGCGGAGGAGACCCATCTCCACGAGGCCGCCGAACACCGCCACCAGCAGCGCGGCGAGCAGCGCCGCGACGTAGAACGACGCCCCGCCGAGCGGCAGCGCGTGAACGAGGGCGAACGTCAGGTACGCGGCCAGCATGTAAAAGGAGCCGTGGGCGAAATTCACGATGCGGGTGACGCCGAAGATGAGGGTCAAGCCTGACGCGACGAGGAACAGGAACATCGCGTTGGCGAGCCCGCTGAGGAGCTGGATGAAGAGGAAGGACATGCGCGGCCTCCCTCACCCGACCCTCTCCCCCGGCGGGGAGAGGGCGGAATGAGGCGAGGTGACTACTGACCCGAGCGTAGCTTCTTGACCTCGTCGTCCGATGGCAACACCTTCTCGCCCAGCACGTATTCGTGCCCGACCATCACGCCCACGCCGCGCTTGGCGTCGATCTTGGTCGTGCCGACCCACGCGCCCATAGTGGACTGGCCGTCGGAGGCTCGGAAGGTGATGGGCCCCACCGGCGTGTCGACCTTGAGTCCCTTGAAGGCGGCCACGAGCTTGTCGGTGTCGGTGCCGCCCGCCTTGCGAATCGCCTCGAAGACCGAGAGGTAGGTCACGTAGCCAACCAGGGCGCCCAGGGTGGGCGCCTTGTCGGCGGCGCGCTTCTGGTAGCGCGTGACGAAATCCTTGTGCGCGGGCGCCGCGATGTCGTACCAGGGATAGCCGGTGACGAGCATACCCTCGGGCGCCTCGGTGCCGAGCGGATCGATGTACTCAGGCTCGCCGAGAAGGATCCCCACCACGTACATCTTCTGGAAGAGGCCGCGCTTCTGCGCCTCGCGAACGAACGCCAGCCAGTCCGAGCCGAACAGCGAGACGTACAGCGCGTCTGGGTTCTGGTTCAGGATGGCGGTGACCATCGGCCCCGGCTCGATCTTGCCGAGGGTCGGCCAGTGCTCCCCCACGATCTGCACGTCCGGCTTGAGCTCCTTCAGCCGGTCGCGGAACGTCTCCCACGCGCGCTTGCCGTACTCGTAGTTCGGCCCGATGGTGGCCCACTTCACGTACTTCATCCGGCCCGCCTTGTCGGCGAGCATCCGGCCCTGCTCATAGGTGTTGGGCCGCACCCGCACCACGTGGTCATGCCCTTTGGCCCAGGTGATGGCCTCGGTGAGCGCCTCCGCCACCACGAACATGGTCTTGTTCTGCTTGGCCCAGTCGGACACCGCGAGTCCGACGTTGGACAGGAACGTGCCGGCGATGAGGGAGACTTTCTCGGAGGCCACGAGCTCCTGCGCGTGCTTCACCGCCTCCGCAGGCTGGCCCTTGTCGTCACGGAACAGCACCTCGACCTTTCGTCCGTTGATCCCGCCCTTGGCGTTGACTTCCTCGACCGCCATCTCCACCGCGGTCCTGTAGGGGCCGGTGAACGGCGCGCCAATCCCGCTGAACGAGTTGATCTCGCCGATGCGGATGGGCGCTTGGGCGCGGGCGGGCGCGAGGAGCGCGCCGAGGACGAGCGGCAGCACGGCCAGCCATGCCAGGCGACGGGACATCATGCGTGGACCTCCTCCTCGTGAGGGGAGCGTGGGAATCGAGGATTTGAGTAGCGCATCCCGAGGGAGCCTGTCAAGACGACCGCGGCCCGGGGAACGCGGGCGGACGACTACCGTGCGACGCGGGCGGCCGCGGCTGCGGCGATGAGCGAGAGGCCCGATTCGATCCGGGCGTTGGCCAGATCCACGGTGACCCGCAGCGCGCGCAGGCCCGTCACGCCCTGGAGCTCGTCCAGCTCGAGGTGCTCGACCTCCGGGGTGAGGAAGCGGAGGGACTGCAGGTAGGCGATGTACTCCTTGTACTCGGCGGCCTCGGACGGCTGCGAGTACACCAGCGCGATGCGCCCGGGCTGGGTGAGCCGCTCCGTGGTCCCGCGCACCACCGCCTTGTCGATCCGCTTCTTCATGATTTCGTAGCGGACGTTGTACGCGCCGTCGACGTCGAAGCGCTTCTCGTCGAAGCGGAAGCGAATGGCCAGCGGGGCATGCTGGATCAGGATGAGGTTCGTGATGTCCAGGGGCTGGGGCAGGCGCGGCTTGAGCGCCTCGACGTGCGCGGCGATCCCACACGCCACCATGAGCTGCCAGAGCCGCAGGTTGCGCAGGTGCAGCGGCGTGAAGCCGTCCGTCTCGAGCAGGGAGGCGCCCGCGTAGATGCTGTAGTCCACGCCGTCGGTGCGCTGCATCTCGAAGAAGTGGTGGCACGCCGCCTGAGCGGCGTCCTCCTCGGCGTCGAGGAACGACAGGATGGCGTCGTTGATGAGGGTCACGCTCGTCTCGAAGTCCCGCCGCCGGGACGACACCGTGCCCTGCTGCGGGTCGAGGGCGGCCCGATAGGCCTCGATGCGCGCCCGGACTTCGGGTCCGTACGTCTCGAGGTGGTCGAACAGCGTCTCCACCTCGGCGCGCAGGAACGCGATGAGCGTCGCCTCGTCGCCGGCACGCAGGTTGAGATCCACCGCCTCGGCGTGCCGCTCCACCCGGTGCCGCAGATGGTCGAGGATGTGCATGGGCCGGGCGCGGTGTGCTGCCTCGAGGACGTCCCGGGCGAGGCCGAGCTGGGCCGAGAGGTCGGACTGGATGGCCCACGCGCGATGAGTCGAGGAGCCCCGGATGTCCGCGAGGGCATAGAGCGGATACACGTCGCGGAAGATGATGGGCTCCATCTCGGAGGGCCGGCCATCGTCCTCTGCCTCCGCCCGCTCGAAGCTCGCGAGCGCCGCCTGACGGAAGCGCCATTCCACGGTGGGATGGATGGCCGTGCACTTCTCCTTGATGAGGGCCTGGATGCGGCTCTCCAGCTCATCCATGCTGCGCTTCACCGCCACCGCGAAGAGCGGCAGCACCTGGAGCAGCGACGGAGTATGGGTCACGTTGAGCGCGCCAGGCTCGGTGGAGATCAGCTCGAAGCTGCCGATATGCGTGTCCTCGTAGAAGAGGGGTGCCGCGACCAGGCTACGGTAACCGGCGGCGAGCAGCTCGTTTTCGACACGGGTGCGATTGGGGTGCGTCTGGAGGTCCTCGACGATGAGGGGCCGCCGTTCGAGGGTGGCGCGCTCGTAGACGGACCCCGCGAAATCGGAGAGGCGCAGATGCGTCGAGTCCGCGAAGATGCAGGAGTTCTCGAACTGTGAGCCGTGGTTGAGCGCGAGCACCCGGTCGCCGTCGATGGCGGCCAGCCCCAGCTCGACTTCCGGGCGGCGCAGCAGCACGCGCAGCTTGTCGCGCAGACCGAGGAAGCGCTCGGTCGAGACGATCGACTCCTTCTCGATGAGGTCGCGCTCGATCGCGGAGATCACCTCGGGGCCGGTCACCTCCACCGCCTGGAACACCCCGAACCCACGAATGACGAAGCGGTCGCCGGGAATCAGCGCGGTGAAGGCCTTGGGATCCGCCACGTGCGCGCGAATCCGCCGCACGGCCTCGTCCGACAGCGGCGGCACGTCGCCGATCACGTCGACCTCGAGGAACCGCCGGCTCGCGATCAACTTGAAATAGCGATCGAGCTTCGTGTCGGGGTCGTTGACGATGACGACCCAGGGGTACTCGACCCCGAGGTCGATGCCGTACACCCGCTCCAGGATCAATGAGTAGGCGGCCACGATCCGGACGTTCAGCAGCAGTGACACGTCGACGTCCATCCGGAACTGCAGCGCGCCGTCGGCATCGGTCAGGAGGCGCGAGAATCCCGGCGTGGCGAAGAAGCTCCGGAGCTCGAACGGGAAGAGGGCCGCTCCGAGATTGTCCTCCTGGAACGTGGGCGAGAACACCGCCAGCATCAGGGCGGAGAGAAGCTCCGGGTGCGCGCGGAGCGCCTCGGGATCGGCCACGCGCCCCGAGAAGCCGGGCTGCTGCCCCACCTTTTCCAGGAGGGCCCGGGTCGCGGTCGCGAAGGGCTTGTCGCCCTGCGCCAGCTCGCGCTCCCAGTACTTGAGCAGGGGCTCGAGGCTGAACTCGGTCCGGACAGGCAGGCCCCAGAGCGCCGAGACCGCAGGCGGCTTGGAATCGGAGCGAACGGCCACGTCACTCATGGGGTGTCTAGTGTAGCACCGCACGCCTCATGCTACGATGGGGCGCCATGCGGGCAACCCCCGTAAGTGCCCGAGAGTACAAGCGCTCGTGAGGGTGCTGGGCGTCATTCCCGCGCGGCTGGCCTCGACCCGGCTGCCCCGGAAAGTGCTGCGCGACGTCATCGGCCTGCCTCTGGTGGTCCATGTCTATCGCGCGGCCCGCCGGTCACCCCGCCTTGACGATCTGCTGGTGGCGACTGACTCCGACGAGGTCATGGACGCCTGTCGCGCCCACGGGGTGCCGGCCGTCATGACGTCCCCCGACCACCCTACCGGCACGGATCGCCTGTGGGAGGTGTCCCGGGGTCATGCCGCCGACGTCTACGTGAACATCCAGGGGGACGAGCCGCTGGTGACGATCGGCCACATCGAGCGCCTGGTGTGCCCCTTCGTCGACGATCCGGCCGTACAGGTCACCACCCTGAAGATCCTCGCGACGCCGGAGGAAGTGCCGACGCGCACCGCCAACAAGGTCGTGACCAATATCCGCGGCGACGCCCTCTACTTCTCCCGCCTGCCCATCCCCTGCGACCGCGACGGCCGCGGCGACGTCGTGTACTGGAAGCACGCCGGCATGTACGCCTATCGCCGCGCCGTGCTCGAGCGGTTCCACGCCCTGCCCCCCTCGCCGCTCGAGCGCGCCGAGCAGCTCGAGCAGCTTCGCCTGCTCGAGCACGGCGTCGCGATTCGGGTGGTCGAGACCGACGAGCCCACAGTGGGCGTGGACACCGAGGACGATCTCCGCGCCGTCGAGGCCATCCTCGCCCGGCGCGCCGCCGCTCCCGCCTCCTGAGCACGTCCCGCGTCCTCCCGTGACCAATCCCTGGGCCATCCTGGTCCTCATCATGGTCGCGCAGACCATGGCGAACGTGGGGCCGCTGGGCATTCCCGCGATCGCGCCGCTGATCCGTGACGGCCTGGGGCTGTCCACCGTGCAGGCGGGCTCGTTCCTGTCCGCGTACTACATCGGGCCCTCCTTGATGTCGCTCCCCGCCGGACGCATGGCCGACCTCTGGGGGGTGGCCCGCACCATGGTGCTGGGGCAGCTCCTGATCGCGGTCGGTCTCTTCGCGGTGGCGGGCTCGTGGTCCTTCGCGCTCCTGAGCGTGCTGATGGTGCTGGCGGGCATGGGGTACGGGATGCTGAACCCGACGACCGCAAAGGCCGTGCTGATCTGGTTCCCGCGCAAGCATCGCGCGACGGTGGTGGGGCTCAAGCAAGTCGGGCTGCCGTTTGGCGGCGCCATGGGCGCCCTCATCATGCCGCCGCTGGCCCTCTGGATCGGCTGGCGCGGGGCCGTCGCCCTCTCCGCGTCGGTCATCGCCGTCCTCGGCCTGGTCACGTGGCTGCTCTACCGCGATCCGCCGGAAATGCAGGCAGCCCCGGATCGCGCCGCCGCGGGCGGCAGCCTCGCCGCCGTGCTCCGCAACCGGGAGCTCTGGCTTGTATCGATCGCCACGCTCGGATTTGCGGGCATGCAGACGGTATGGATGGCGTACCTCGTCCTCTACCTCCGCGACATCGTCGGCATGCCTCTGGTGACCGCCGCGCACTTCCTCGTGCTCGCTCAGCTGGCGGGGGCGACCGGGCGCGTGGCGTTCGGCATACTCTCCGACCGCTACTTCGGGGGCCGGCGCCGGATCGTGCTCGTGCTGGCGGGGCTTGGCTCGACCGCGTGCTCGCTGCTCATCGCGGGAACCGGGCCCGGCACGAGCCCCTGGTTCTTCGCGGCGCTCGCGCTCGTGTTCGGCTTCGTGGGCATCGGCTGGAACGGGGTGCAGTACACCTTGATGGCGGAGCTGGTGGATCCGCGCTCGGTCGGCACCGCGGTGGGGCTGGGGCTGGCGGTGTCATCCTTCGGGGTCACCATCTGCCCACCGCTGTTTGGCGCCCTGGTCGAGCGCGTGGGCGGGTGGACCATCCCCTGGATCGTGCTGGCCGCCTCCATGGCGACCGCCCTGTGCCTCCTCATCCCCGTGCGCGAGGGACGGCCTGACGTGCCCACGGTAAGGGGCAAAAGCCGTTGACAGCAAGGCATTTTCGGGCCAGAATCCCACCGCTTGACGCCGATGATGCCGTCAACTCCGAACCTCGCTGGACACGGTCGCCCCGTCGTCTCCCACTATCGAGGAGGATCCCTTTGATGGACACGAGCAAGGACGCTTCCCTGACGCCGCGCCTGAATCGCCGGCGCTTCCTTCAGACGGCCGGCGGTGCGGCGGTCGTGGCCGGCGGCATCGAAGGCATCCTCGCCGCGCGGCGCGCGCCCGCGTTCGCCCAGGGCAGCAAGCTGCACTGGGTGCGCTGGGTGGACTTCATCCCCGAGTCCGACGTTGAGCTGAAGCGGCAGATGCCCGAGGCCTCCAAGGCGCTGGGCGCCGAGGTCACGTTCGAGACCATCAACGCCAACGACCTCCAGCCGCGCATCACCGCGGCCATCCAGTCGGGGTCGGGCGCGGACATCTTCAACTTCCAGTACAACTGGGCGCATCTCTACCAAAACGCCGTCGTCGACGTCTCCGACGTGGCGAACGCCCTCGGCAAGGCGGAGGGTGGCCTCTACGACGTGTGGGCGCCGTCGTGCCAGGTGGGCGGTAAGTGGCTCAGCGTGCCCCATTCCATCGTCGGCAACGCGGTGGCCTACCGGAAGTCCTGGCTGAAGGAAGCGGGAGCGAGCCAGTATCCGAAGACGTGGGACGAGGCCCGGAAGCTCTTCGCCACCCTCAAGAAGAAGGGCAAGCCCTATGGCCAGACCCTCGGCCACACCTTCGGCGATGCCCCCGTCTTCACCTACACGATGACCTGGGCCTACGGCGGCGCCGAGACCGACGCCTCCGGCAAGAAGGTGGTGTTGAACTCGAAGGGCACCATCGAAGCGGTGAAGTTCATGCAAGCGTTCTGGAAGGAGTGCTGTGACGAGGGCGGGCTCGCGTGGGACGACACCAACAACAACCGCGCCTTCCACGCGGGTGAGATCTCGGCGACCCTCAACGGCGCCTCGATCTACATCGTGGCGAAGCGGCAGAAAGAGAAGATCAAGGACGACAAGGGCGAGCCCCTCTTCCAGGACATCGACCACGCGCCGCTCCCCGCCGGCCCCGCGGGCGCGTATCTGCTCTTCCTGAACCAGTCACACGCGATCATGAAGTACAGCAAGAACCAGAAGCTCGCGAAGGACTTCCTCACCTGGCTGCACAAGCCCGAGAACTACGGGAGGTGGTTCACCTCCCAGGAGGGCTACTCGGTCGGTGCCACCAAGAAGTGGGAGAACGATCCCATGTGGGGCAAGCTGGACGAGCCTCTCAAGATGTTCCGCACCGCCGCGCGCAACACGCGACTGTTCGGGTACGCCGGACCCTCCACGGCCAAGGCCACCGAGGGCTTCACGAAGTACGTCATCACCGACATGTACGCCAAGGCGGTCCAGGGCATGAAGGCGGAGGACGCGGTACACTGGGCCGAGGGCGAGCTGAAGAAAATCTACGAGGCCTAGCGGCCGCGAGACGAGGGTACGCCGGTGAAGAAACCGATTGCGGGAGGTTCGGGGGGCGCCACCGCCAGCTCGGTGGCGCTTCCCCGCTCCCGCGCCGGTCACCCCGCGGGCTGGACGCGCATGCTGGAGAACGAGCGGCTCCTCGCCGCGCTTCTCCTCTCCCCCGCTGTCCTCCTGCTCGGAGTGTTCATCGCCTACCCGTTCGTCATGGGCGTGTGGCTTTCCCTGTCCGACACGAGCGTGGGGAACCCGGGCCACTTCGTCGGCATCAAGAACTTCCTCAAGGCGTGGAACGACTCCATCTTCCAGACCGCGTTCAAGAACACGTTCTTCTACACGTTCTGGGCCACCCTCTTCAAGCTCGCGCTGGGCATGTGGCTGGCCCTGCTCCTCAATCGCAGCTTCCGCGGCAAGCGCATCGTGCGCGCGTCGATGCTGCTGCCGTTCATCATCCCCACCGTGCTCTCCACGTTCGCGTGGCGCTGGATGTTCGACCCGACCTTCAGCGTGCTGAACTGGCTCCTGTACCAGGGTGGCTTCATCGTGACGAAGGTCCCCTTCCTCTCCGATGGCACCTACGGCATGTGGTGCGCCATCGTGGTCAACACCTGGCGCGGCATGCCCTTCTTCGCGATCACTCTCCTCGCGGGGCTGCAGACGATCAGCCCCGACCTTCAGGAGGCGGCGTCGCTCGATGGGGCGAACGGCTGGAAGCGCTTCTGGAACGTCACCTGGCCGCTCCTCAAGCCGGTCACGATCGTCGTCGTGGTGTTCTCGATCATCCAGACCTTCTCCGACTTCCAGCTCATCTACGTCCTCACCGGCGGCGGCCCCGCGAACGCCACCCACCTGATCGCGACCTACGCGTATCAGGTCGGCGTGGCCACCGGCCTCCTCGGCGAGGGCGCGGCCATCTCCCTCTTCATGCTCCCGGTCCTCTTCGTCGTCGTCTGGGCCCAGCTGCGATACCTGAGAAGGCTCGAGGGCGCATGATCGGAAGAGCCGACGGCTCGAGGGGAGCCCCAAGGAACAGAAGTGGCGGGCCGACCCCACGCATCGCCAATCTCAAGCTGCTGGGGGGGCCTGGGGGAGGAGCGGCAGCCGGCGCTCCCTCCCAGAACTAGATGGTCGTCGAACGGAAGTGGAAGAAGTGGGTGTTCTTCTACATCCCGCTCACCATCTTCGTGATCGGCACCCTGTTCCCCTTCTACTGGATGCTGGTCACCTCCATCCGGCCCGATGCCGAGCTCTACCGCTCCTGGCGCGCCGTGAACAACGCGCCGTTCTGGACGCTGCATCCCACCATCGAGCACTTCCGCGACCTCATGGCGAAGACGACCTTCCCCATCTGGCTATGGAACACGTTCTTCATCGCGGTGGTCTCCACGATCATCTCGCTATTCTGCGGACTCCTCGCCGGGTACGCGCTGGCCCGCCTGCGGTTTCCCATGGCGGGCGTGCTCGGCACCTCGATCTTCGTGACGTACCTGGTCCCGCCCACCCTGCTCTTCATCCCGCTCGCCGACATCATCCGGAGCTTTCAGCTCGGCAACACCCCGTGGGCGCTCATCCTCACCTACCCCACCTTCCTCATCCCGTTCTGCACGTGGCTCCTCATGGGCTACTTCAAGACCATTCCCAAGGAGCTCGAGGAGTGCGCGCGCATCGACGGGGCGACGCGGTTCGGGGCGATGGCCCGCATCATCTTCCCCATCGCGGTGCCCGGCATCCTCTCCGCGGGGATCTTCGCGTTCACGCTGTCGTGGAACGAGTTCATCTACGCCCTGATCTTCCTCTCCTCGCCGGAGCGGAAGACGGTGCCGGTAGGGGTCGTCTCCGAGCTGATCCGCGGCGACATCTACTTCTGGGGCCAGCTCATGGCGGGAGCGCTCCTCGGCTCGGTGCCGGTCGCGCTGGTCTACTCGTTCTTCGTGGAGTACTACGTCACCGGGCTCACCGGCTCGGTGAAGGGTTAGCCCGCCTCCGACCCGCGCCGGCCCCCGGACGCACCACGGGGCCGGCGGCTTGCGCCACCGGCCCCGCGTGTCCTGCCCTACCTCGGCGGTTACGCGAACTTCGCGTAGATCGCCTTGATCTTCTCCTCGGCCCACTTCACCGTCTGCTCGAGATCCATCTTGTCCGTGCAGAACTGGGCGAGCGCGTCCACCATGACGAACTGCTGGTAGACCTCGTCTGCCGCCGGGGTCAGCGGGCCCGGGTAGCCGGTGGTGAAGTGGTAGTCGGCGTCCTGCTCCAGCGGCTTCAGCTTGGGATCCTCGCTGATGATCGGGAACGGCGGCTTCGCGTAGTTGTTGAGGAACGGCATGTTGTAGCCGGTGCTGGCCTTGGCGGCGTCCCGGTAGACGTCGGCCAGGGCCTCGAGGAAGGCCTTCGCCCCGTCCGCGTTCTTGCTGAACTTGGTCACGCCGTAGGCGCGGCAGTTGGCGAACGACCGCCGGATCGCCGGCCCCTTGGGCGAGAGCGACACGAAGATCTTGTCCGCGAGCTCCTTGTTCGAGCCCTCGATGGTCCGGTAGGCGCTGATCGGATTGTGGATCCAGGAGCCGCGGCCCGACGCGAGAAAGCGGTTGTTGGAGGCGTCGTCCCACGCGAGGACCTCGGGGGTCATGCAGTCCTTGTAGAGGGCCTTCTGGAACTTCAGCGCCTCACGAATCTCCTTGGAGTTGTACGTGATGGTCTTGCCGTCCTTGGCCACCTCGGAGCCGCCGAATGACCACATGATCGCGCGCCAGGAGGCCCGGGAGTCATCGTGGTGCGCCAGCCCGATGCCGACCGGGAAACCCTTCGCCTTCAGCTTGGCGCCGCCCTTGTGGAGCTCGTCCCAGGAGTCGGGCCCATTGGGCATGCCGATCTCGGTCCAGAGGTCCTTCCGGTAGAGGCCGGGGAAGTCGATGAAGAAGTCGGGAATGGCGTGGAACTTCCCGTCCGTGCGCACCTTGCAGTAGTTGTCGGCGAGCGGGGTCCACCCGCCGTACTTCTTGCCGATCCGGTCGGCCGCGTCCTGCACGTCCAGCAGGGCGGACGCCCACTTCTCGGTGCCCGTCCCCACGAGCTGAACGATGTCGTGACCGGACTGGGTCGCCACCTCCGCCGCGATCTTGGCGGGGATTTGCAGATGCGGGATGTGGTCGATGATCACCTTGACCCCGCTCTTGGTGCTCCACTGGTCGGCGAAGGCATCGAACCACTTGTCGTAGGCGGGGACGAAGTGGGTCCACGCGAGCACCCGCACTTCCTTCGTCTGCGCCCACGCCGGACGGATCCACACGTGCGGGAACGCCGATACGCCCGCCGCGCCGGCGGCCGTGCCCAGGAATTGCCGTCGTGACAGTCTGCTCATTGCATTCTCCCTCCTTGGAGAGTTGTGCCTCACTTCAGTGCGCCGGCGGTCAGCCCGTGAATGAAGTGGTCGAGGCTGAACGCATAGACCACGGCGACCGGGATCGCGCCGATGAGAGCGCCCGCCATGAGCGATCCCCAGTAGAAGACGTCGCCGCGCACCAGGTCACTGGTCACCCCGTACGAGATCGTCTTGTTGGCGGACCCCGAGATGAAGGTCAGGGCGTAGATGAACTCCTGGTACGTGAGCGTGAAGGCGAAGATGCCGGCGGTGATGATGCCCGGGATGATGACCGGGATGATGATCATGCGGAACGCCTGGAAGCGGGTGCAGCCGTCGATCTGAGCGCTCTCCTCGATCTCCTTCGGCACCGTACGCACGAAGCCCATGAGGAGCCAGGTACAGAACGGAAGGGTGAACGAGGGGTACACGATCACGAGCGCCCATACCGAATCGATGAACCCCAGTCCCCGGACTACCTGGGACAGCGGGATGAAGAGCAGGGTGGACGGGATGAGGTAGGACAGGAACATGGCGGTCGAGAGCGGCTGAGCGCCCGGGAACCGCATGCGGGCGAGCGCATAGGCGGCGGGCAGCGCGAGCACAAGGGTGATCACCACGACCAGCGCGCCGATCATGAGACTGTTCCCCATCCAGATCGGGAACAGCGTGCCCTGGAGGAGCAGCCGGACGTGATCCAGCGTCGGCGCCTCCTTGAACCAGAACGGCGCGGTCTCGAGATTGTAGAGATCCCGGTCCCGCTTGAACGTGGTGATGACCATCCAGTAGAACGGGAACAGCACGATGAAGAGGTACGGGGACAGGGGGAGATAGGGTCCGTAGTCTCGCTTGATGCGTCGCCAGAGCTTGCGGGCGTCCATGGCCCTAGTCCCTCTGCAGGAACCGTAGCATGAGGATCACGATGACGGCGAGCACCGGGAAGATGAACAGGGTGATGGCCGCGCCCATCCCGAGGTCGCCGGCGTTGATGCCGATGTTGTAGGCGTAGGTCCCGAACACGTGGGTGGTGTTGTACGGCCCGCCCTGGGTCAAGAGCCACACCGCCGAGAAGTCGGTGAACGAGAACACCACCGAGTAGAGCAGGCCCACGAGCAGGATCGGGCGCACGAT
>Ga0111538_10000401_pt1 | contig 56877 bp, 45 predicted proteins | sample SoiMethybrSBSTD1_FD_79669 | JGI IMG/M metagenome (GOLD analysis project Ga0111538, IMG submission 79669) | Bulk soil microbial communities from a Populus tree surrounding site in Tennessee, USA - Soil MetaG P. TD hybrid SBSTD1 (version 2)... | ecosystem: Environmental > Terrestrial > Soil >... | reverse complement strand
TTCCCGCCGTCACCGTAAACTTCTTGCCGTCCTGCGCGATGCGGATCGGCGCCTGCTCAGCGCCCAGAAATTTTCCAATCAAGCCGGCCAGCGGCGCCATTGGACCGCCAGCGGCGCCGCTCGCAATGGCGATGATCGCATCGCGCTGCGCGGCCGTGGCCTGCTCGTCGATGACGAGTCCGACCGACCAGTTTCCCTTCCCCATTTCCTCGGGTGTCATCCCCAGGACGATGAACGCGATGCCGTTCAAAGGAACGTCGCCGAAGCTGCCGCGCTCGACTTGCATCGCCATCGCAAAGGTGCACCAGCCTTTCGAGGGGCGAACGGCCATTTGTCCGAGGATGCAGGGACAGACGAAGTCGCAGCTGCAGGTTTCGACGTACCGCCCGCTGATGCTCCACGCTGGTGACGTCATTTCGTTACCTCCAGACTCCGTTGACGGCAATTGCCGGATTATACGAGAGGCTGCCGGGACACGTCCGCCCCTTCTTTTGATCCCGAGGCTTTTGCAAGAATCCAGCGAAGGTTATGGCGCACCTGCAAGCACACGTTGCGTTTCGTCAGCCCAGTTCAGAATGAATCGAAGCGTGGTGGGGAAGATTTGCCGCTCTCGTTCTGCGGCGCGCTCTGTGACCCGCTGACTAAACACAAACCGCCCGTCGGGAGCCACATCGAACGTCGCACGGGAATTCCCGGCGCCAACGTATTCCGGCCGTTCAAACAGCATCGTCGGTGTTTCCGAAACGAATTGGGTACCCGAGATCCTGAAACGCACTGCCATCAGGTGGATTCCATTCCTATAGAACAATTCGTTGGTGTTCTTCGACCATGCCGGTTCCGTGGCGCCGTCGCTGCTGACCGTGACTCGCTGCCCGGGTCCTGGATACGCCTGCACGTAGAGTTCGTCTCGACCGCTTTCGTTGGAAATATAGGCGAGCCACTTTCCGTCTGGGGAAATTTCGGGGAGTCTCTCATTGGCGGGAGTTGCGATTACAGCGCCAACCTGATGCGGACGATCGAGCGACACCACATAGATGTCGCTGTTAGCGCCGGCTGCCGCATTGCCGCGGGTGAAGAGTATTTCCTTTCCGTCGGCAGTCCATGAACTGGGGACGTCAAACGGACCTGATGTCACCTCTGTGACATCTCGCGAATTCAAGGCATTGCTGACATAGATACGAAACCCAGACGAGCGGTCGGATCGAAACGCGATGCGGGATCCATCAGGCGACCAGATTGGATACGCGTTTTGCCCTTCATACGTGACACGATCCTCCGTTCCGCGACCAGAGTCGAAGACCCAGATGTCCTTGTTTACGTAGAGCTCGCTCGTCGCGATGCGTTTGCCATCTGGCGATACGCGAGGCGCAAAACGGAACAGCGGTTTCATGCCGGCGACAGGCGTGGCGGTACCAGCACGACTCACCCACACGAGTTCAGAGGCCAGAGGCGGTTCGATCGAACCGGGCGCATAGACCAACGACCCGTTCGTGGCAACACTGAATTGGGCTGCTCCCGTCCACGTGATGAGCGCGTCTCCGTACAGTGAATGGGTGATGCCGTCCAGCACCTGCACCGGACGTCCCGTGACGTTCAATGTGGAGGGGTCGAAGCCAACCGCGTAGAGCTTTCCCTGCCTGGCAAAAATCAGAGACCGGTTGACATAGCGCGCATCCATCGCATCTTCGAGCAGAAGCTTGCGGTCACCATCTAATGGCTTGACCCATATCTGCGCGCGTTTCCAATCGGGAGTGACCGTGGTGTATCGAAGCACCGTGAACAGAACCGCGCTGCCATCGGGCAGAAAGTGCGGCAGTCGATGCGACGCTTCGTGGCTCGCTGCATCGAGCGTCGTCAGCGCCTGCGGGTCTCCTCCCGTGTCGGCAATGATGCTGAGGCCGTCGCCGAGGCCTCTTGGAAACACGATCCTTCCCTTGCTGCCCCAGCTGATTCCCGGCGGGCCAAATGCCGCGTCTGCCAGTCGGAGGTTTTCAACCAACGTCGTCGGTGTTCCTCCAACCAGCGATGTCTTCTTGATCTGCTGGCCCTGCTGAAAGCCCAGCCACTGGCCGTCGGGCGAAAAGAACACGTTGAGCGCGCCCTCAGTCCCCGCGACTGCGACCGCGTCGCGCTGGTCCAGGCCCCTGACGTAGATGCGAGGCTGATCGACAGCCCCCGACGTTTCCCTGATAGTTCTGGGCGTTACCACCGACCCGGCGGCGTTGGCGATGAAGGCGACACGTCGCCCGTCCGGTGACAGTTCAACGCTATGTCGATACCTGTGCATCAGCCATTGGCCGGGCGGCAGCGGCTGCTCGAATTGCAACAGCATTCGATCGACGGGCTCGGCGGTGGGTTTGATCAAATAGCCGGCGGCCAGAAAAACGGGGGCGGCGATCCAGGGCAGGATTTTCTTCCACAGCGGAAAGACGGGAGTGTCGCCGATCTCGGCCGGCGTCCCGGGGTCTTGGATCAGTTCCTGAAGCTGAATCCGCGCCTCACCAATCGCCTGCAGCCGATCCCTGGGATTCTTTGTCAGGCAGCGCTTGATCAGCGACCGTAGCAGGCGTGGAGTATGGGGCGGCAACCGCGTCCAGTCGGGTTCGCGCTCGAGAATCCTGGCCAGCGTATCGGTCACTGTCTCGCCTTGAAAGGCGTGCTCGGCTGAAAGCATTTCAAACAGCACGACCTCGAACGCCCAGATATCCGTCCGTCGATCGACAGCCTTTCCGCGGGCCTGTTCCGGCGCCATGTAGGCGGCCGTTCCGAGAATGACACCAGCCCTGGTCGCGACGCTGACGGTTGGTGAGAGTGACAGGCCTGGCTCGGTTGACGCGTCATCCTCGATCGCCTTGGCCAACCCGAAGTCGAGCACCTTGATGGTTCCCTGCGCGGTAATCTTGATGTTGGCTGGTTTCAGGTCACGATGCACGATCGCTTTTTCATGCGCGTTCTCGAGCGCCTCCGCGATCTGCAGCGCGATTTGCAGCACCTCGTCGACCGGCAGCGCGCCTCTGTCTATTCGATCCGCCAGTGTTTCGCCGTCGACGTATTCGAGGACGAGCGCGATGCCGCTTCCTGTTTCCTCCAGACCGTAAATGGACGCAATGTTTGGATGATTGAGCGCCCCGAGGACCTGCGCTTCACGCCTGAACCGTGCAAGCCTTTCTTGATCCTGCACAAAGGCGTCAGGAAGGACCTTGAGCGCGACATCTCGGCCGAGCCTGGAATCGCGGGCTCGATAGACCTCTCCCATTCCGCCGGAACCGAGCATCCCGATGATTCGATACGGGCCAAGTTCGAGTCCCGATGGCAGAGGCATTCGATGACTGATTGAAGAAGCTCAGTGATGTGCGAGGCTCGAGCGATCTTGGTCCTTTGGAGATAGAGCGTCAAGTTGACGATGTTGTCGCAGACGCGATCGTCTGTTTTGCGAAAGGTTGGAGCGTAACATTCGAGGGAATCGCCGCCTGACCCTGATACCGGTTCGCCAGGCGCGGGCGTAGAATCCGCAGCACGTGGACTTTCCCCCTCACGATCGGCAGCGCTTGAAAGAGGTGTTCGCGGGCGCACGGGCGCTGCCGGCAGCCGAGCGTGAGGCCTACCTCGCAGAGGCCTGCGGCGGTAACGACGTGTTGCGGCGGGAAGTGGAATCGCTGCTGGCGGCCGACGAGAGCGCGAAGAGCTTTCTCGAGTCGCCGGCGGTGCTCCGGAACGACGGCGCTACTCAGCCGGCACCGTTGATGATCGAGGGCCGGCGGTTCGGTGCGTATCAGGTGCAGGCGCTGCTCGGCGCGGGCGGCATGGGCGAGGTGTACCGCGCGCGAGACACGAAGCTGCAGCGCGACGTCGCCGTCAAATTCCTGCCGCCTGCGTTCACGAGCGATCCCGAGCGCCTCTCACGCTTCGAGCGCGAGGCGCGAATGCTCGCCGCACTCAATCATCCGAACATCGGCGCGATCTACGGCTTCGAGGAAGCGGACGGCTTTCGATTCTTGGTGCTCGAACTCGTGGACGGTCCAACGCTCGCCGATCGCCTGGCGACAGGTCCGCTGCGGGTGGCTGAGGCGCTGATGGTCGCACGTCAGATCGCCGAGGCGCTCGAAGCCGCACATGAGAAAGGGATCGTGCACCGCGATCTCAAGCCCGCGAACATCAAGCTCACGCTCGAGGGCTCGGTAAAGGTGCTTGACTTCGGGCTCGCGAAAGTCGCTGCCGCCGATACCGCGCTCGATCTGACCCAAACGCCCACGATCGACCACACGCGCGAGGGTGCCATCGTCGGCACCGTCAGCTACATGAGTCCCGAACAGGCGTCCGGGAAGCTTGCCGACCGGCGAAGCGATCTCTGGGCGTTTGGTGTCGTGCTGTTTGAGATGCTGACGGCTCGTTCGGTATTTGCCGGCGAGACGACCTCGCATGTGCTTGCCGCAGTGCTCACGGCCGAACCGGACTGGGCGGCGCTGCCGGCGGAGACGCCGGCCCCGATTCGCAAACTGCTTCGGCGGTGTCTGGAGAAAGATCGCAAACGGCGGCTGGAGTCGGCAGCGGACGCACGACTGGAAATTGACGACGTACTCACAGCGCCACCCGCCGAGGCAGGGGGCGCCGTGCGTCAGCAGCCGGCGTGGCAAAAATGGGTCACGGCCGCAAGCGTCCTGACAGTCGTCATGATCGGTGTGGCTGCCGCAGTGACGTACCGCCGGCAGCCGGCAGTGCGTCCGATGCACTTCGCCATTCCTGTACGCGGTGAAGTGACCCAGTTGGCGATTTCGAGCGACGGAAAGTTCCTGGCCCTCGTCATCCCGGATGAGACCACGGGCAAGAACGTTCTCTCTGTCCAGGCCATCGGTGATCAGCACGCCGTACCCCTCGCCGGCACCGAGGGCGCCAGTTATCCGTTCTGGTCTCCTGACTCGCAATACGTCGGCTTCTTTGCCGAGGGAAAAATCATGAAGGTGAGGGCGGCAGGTGGCCCCGTCCAACTCGTGGTGCCAGTGACGATGACGGCGAGAGGCGCAAGCTGGGGCGCGAGCAACGTGATCGTGTACTCACAGCGCGCAGGAGGACCGCTGTGGCGGGTCAATGCCGATGGCACCGGCGCGTCGGTGCTGACCGAACCATTGCTGACGGACGATGAACGGTCGCACCGCTGGCCGATGTTTCTGCCCGACGGAGACCGCTTCCTTTTCTGGGCCGGAAACTTCTCGCCAGATGCCGCCGGCAGAAGCGGCATCTATCTAAGCTCGCTGTCGGCGCGTCAGAAGGTCTTCGTCGTCGAGGCGCGATCAAACCCGGGATTTGCGCAGGATGGATACCTGTTCTTTGTCGATGGAAAGGGACGGCTGGGAATGCAGGCCTTCGATCCTGATTCGGGCCGCGTCACAGGGGACCTTCGGGTGATCGCTGATGCGGTCGGCTTTCAACCCGCCTTGTATTTCGGCGCGTTTGCGGTCTCGGCCGGTGGAACGCTCGTGGTGAATCCTACGTCGGCCGTTTCGCAATCCGTTCTGACGTGGTTCGACCGCGGCGGAAAGGAATTGGGGAGCGTTGGATGGCCGACGATCATCTATAACCCGTCGTTGTCTTCAGACGGCCAGCGATTGGCGGCGGACATCGCTGATCCCAAGACGGCCAATACAGATGTGTGGACGTTTGATATGCGGGCCGGAACATCCGGGCGGTTCACTTTCGGACCGCTCGAGGAAGCCACTCCCGTCTGGGCCCCGGATGGAAACCGCCTTGCGTATGGTTCGGCCGACAGCGGGATGGAGGTCAAGTCAACCACGGGCCTGGAGCGGGAGCGCGTCGTCGCCGAGCGGTCGGTGCCTCGGTTGGCGCTCGGAGGAGGCCTCGTGAGTCCCAACTCCTGGGCTCCGAATGGCGAATACGTGGTGACGAAGATAGACGGAGCCCGTCAAGAGCCTTCCTACCTGGCTCTCCTGAAGATCGGTGAGCGGACCTTGTCACGAATGCTCCCGAGCAAGGGCAACCAGACCAATGGGCAGATATCGCCTGATGGGAAATGGCTCGCGTATGCGACTGATGACTCCGGCGGCTGGAATGTTTTCGTGACGACCTTTCCTGGCGCGGTCGGAAAGTGGCAGGTGTCGGTTGGCGGTGGCACCGAACCACGCTGGCGCGGAGATGGGAAAGAGATTTTTTATCTGGACACGAAGGGCATGCTCGTGGCCGTGCCGGTCGGCCCAGGTCCGACGTTTTCCACCGGCACGGCGCAACGGCTCTTCCGCGTGCGCTCCAGGGCGCCAATCTCCAATACCGACGTATTCAGTTACGACGTGTCGAAGGACGGCTCCCGATTCATCGTGAACCGTTATGTGCAGCCGTCCTCCGTGCCTCCGCTCGAGATACTGCTGAACGCGACGGCATCCGCACGTTAGCGCCCACGCACTGTAGGCACCCAGGCACCCGGGTTCGTCTCCTTCGCCTCGTCGATGTCGATCGCCTGACGTTCACGAGCCGGGCGCACTTCGTCGGCATGACCGCGCGAATGGACCTTAGCCAAGGCCAGGCTCTATCGGCAATTGTCGTCGCACGCGCGACGTCATGTAGGCGCCCGCGGCCGCCGGCAGCTTCCCGGCGGTAGTCCTTCAGCGTCTGGTCGCGACGATACGGCCGATTTGGGCAAAATCAGCCGGTCATCAACGCCGGCCAGTTTAGAATCAGATCGAATGGAAGTTGCAGGCTTCGCCTCGTCGGTACGGCGAGAAGAAAACGTCTGCCATCGGTGGATGGTGCGCTCGTGCCCGGGGGCATCTCGAACAACAAGCTGGGCTCGGACGCCACCGCTCCCGCTTTCAGGGTCAGCTCGACGCGCATGATCTTGAGGTCCGTGGTTACATACCAGAGCTCTTTGCTGTCGTCGCGCCAGCCGAGCAGCGAGGACACGCCACCCTTGGACACGGGAAGCGTTCCGGCGCTCTCCGTTCCGGGATCTGTCGAAGAGGGAGAGAAACGGCGGATGTAGATCTCGTTGCTGCCCGACTCGTCGGACATGTACGCCACCCATCGGCTGTCCGGTGACAACTTGGCGCCCACCTCGTTATGCACCGAATGCGCCAGCACGAACGGCTTAGTGCTTCGGTCGAGCCGCAGTGCCCAGATGTCCCCGTTTGTCTGAGCATTGACGGCCGCGTAGACCAGGAATTGCCCGTCGCGCGACCAATCCATCGACGTGATGGAGTCCGAAGACTGCACCAGCAGCTCCTCGTCACCGCCACTGACGCGGCGTCGAAAGACGCCTCCGCGGCCCTCGGCGACGATGTCGGGCCTGGAGTAGGCGACATACTCCGCGGTCGGCGACCATGCCAGGTTCCCCGGGATTCCCACTCGTCTCCGAATGCCGGTTCGCAGGTCCATCAGCCAACCGCCAGCCGGCGGAAGAAAGCTGTCGAATGCGGCCTGAGTGCCATCAGGAGACACACTCACGAAACGCGGGAATATCGGGTCGCCGACTTCAGACACCATCTGCCCCTGCCGATCGAACCAGGTCAACTGCATGTGGTTGCTCTCAGAGGTCCGATAGACGAGCACCCCGTTGCTCGACGCAGAGAAGTAGGCAATGTTGAAGAGGGTGCCGATGCTTGCGGCGAGCGGCACTGCATCTCCCGACAATTCCAGCCGGTCCGCGTCGAACGCCTGTGCGAACAGCGTCGCGTCGCGGACGAAAAGAAGCCAGCCGGCCTTCTCGCCTGCGACCGGCACATATTGCGCACCAAATTGCGTGATCAGGACGCGCTTGATCTTCTGCTGTTCCGGAGGCGCATCCAGCGAGCCGACGTAAATCTGGTCCCCGCCGCGACCGGCGCGCAGATACAGAAAATGCCTGCCGTCCGGCAGAAACACCGGCAGCAGGTGATTGGCTTCCAAGGGCTCCATCCTCGTCAGCGGTTCGCATCGCCCTCCGCCCTGGGGGACCCGCAACAGCCCCGTCCGCACATTCGTTCCGAGGATGATGACGCCGTCGCGATTCCACGATCCCCCGACGATCGTCGCGGCTGACGGGAGATCGCACAGCGGCTGCGGCAATCCGCCCACGACGGCGATCTTCTTGACGCTCGTGCCCGACTGAAAGGTCAGTTGCCGGCTGTCTGGCGACCAGATGAGGCTGGCTCCGCGGCCCCAAGCGCCCTCCGTTCCGGGGAGCGGAGTGGGTTCCGGCGCGTGAAGAAGACGCAGGTAAATGCGTGGAATGGCGTCCGCCCCTCGTCCGACGAATGCGACGAGCCGGCCATCAGGAGAGATCTGCGGGGGACCCGGCGGAATGGTGACGTTCTCGGGTGGGGCCAGATGCACCCGCCAGAGTGCGGCGGGCTCGACCGCGGGCGATCGCATGGCCAGCCCGAGGGCGGCGACCGCCACGAGAACCCCGATTCCGGCCGCCGGCAGCGCGATGCCCAGACGCCATCGTGGCGGGGTCGCCTTTGTTTGCTCGCCTGCGATCTCGTCCGCCGTATTGTCACGTGCGTCGACGATTTCAAGCCGGGCGTCGGCGATGTGCGCGAGGCGATGCCGCGAATCCTTCTGCAGGCACCGGCGCAACAGCCGCCGAACCGCCGGCGGCACGTCGTCCGATAGCGCCGACCAGTCCGGTTCGGCACGCAGGACGGCTGCGAGCGTGTCGCTGACGTCCTCGCCGACGAACGCACGTCTGGCGGTCAGCATCTCGTAGAAGACGCAGCCGAACGACCAGATGTCCGCCGCCTTCGTCGCGGGCCTGCCCTTCGCCTGTTCCGGTGCCATGTAGGCGGCCGTCCCGAGGATCATCCCCGCGTTGGTCATCTGCGCGGGGGAGGTGATCGTCGGAGACATCGAAACGGTCGATGAGCTGGTTGTCTCGGACGTTTGTTCGGCCAGCTTCGCCAGCCCGAAGTCGAGCACCTTCACCACACCATCAGGGCTGATCTTGATATTGGCGGGCTTCAGATCCCGATGGATGATCCCCTGCTCATGTGCCGCTTCCAGCGCGTCGGCGATCTGTTTCGCAATGACGAGAGCATCATGAACGGGAATCGCCCCTCGGACGATGCGTTCTGCGACTGTCTCGCCCGGCACCAGTTCCAACACCAGCGCCTTCGTGTCGGCCGTCTCCTCCAGCCCGTAGATGGCCGCGATGTTCGGATGATTGAGCGATGCCAGAACCTGCGCTTCGCGTTGGAATCTGGCAAGGCGATCAGGGTCCGAGGCGAAAGCTTCGGGGAGAACCTTGACCGCGACCTCCCGTCCGAGCCTCAGATCCCTCGCCCGGAACACTTCCCCCATACCGCCCGCGCCCAGCGGCGCCACAACTTCGTAGGGGCCAATCCTCGAGCCGGTGGAAATCCTGAACAAGCCGGAGGAAATCTTAACAGGACCGGTCTGCGGGCCCGTCACCCTCAATCCCCGCTCGCCCGTTCGACGGCCTTGGGAAGACTCGAGGCTCGCAGGCCGAACCAGCGCGTCGCATCGGCACGTGCGGCCGAAGAGTCGGCGTTTCGTCCATGTTCCAGTCACCTGAAACGTTCCAGCGTTTGATCCTGGTCAGTCCAAGTCTGTTCTGGGACGGGAACGTCATATTCAAAAACGAGGAAGCGTACGCGGCCTCGCACAAGACTCTTCCGGTCCGAATATTCATGTCAGTCGGGGAACAGGAGACCGACACGATGCTCGCAGGTGTGCGGCGATTCGAGGACGTTCTTACGGAGCGTCACTACCAAGGACTAGTGTTGGCCACACGCATCCTCGAAGGTGAGCGGCACCTTTCGACCTTCCCGGTCGCCGTGACGCGTGGTCTACGCACTGTATTTGACGGAGGTTCAAGATAAATAAAGGCGGCGAGGCGAAGCGCCAACGGCCCAGCAGCGCACGGGCCGCTTCTCCGTGACTGTGCACAAGCTCCGAATCCGATCAAGGGGAAGTCGACGGCCGCTGCGGAGTCGTGTTGGGGCGTAGAATTCGCAGACGTGTCGCTCCCCCCTTATGACCGTCAACGCCTAAAGGAGGTGTTCGCGGGGGCGCGGGCGCTGCCGGCGTCCGCGCGTCAGGCCTACCTGTCCGCGGCCTGCGCTGGCAATGAGGCGCTGCGCCAAGAGGTGGAATCGCTCCTCGCGTCAGACGAGCGCGCGAAGACTTTTCTCGAGTCGCCAGCCGTGCAGCGAGACGACGCCACCAGGATGACCAACAGCCTTGAGGGACAGAGCATCGGTCCGTATCAGATCGCGTCGCGGATCGGCGCGGGCGGGATGGGGGAGGTGTACCGCGCGCGCGACATGAGACTCAATCGCGACGTCGCGCTGAAGGTTCTGCCCGACGCCGTCGCCAGTGATCCCGATCGGCTCGCGCGGTTGACCCGCGAAGCGCAAACGCTCGCGTCACTCAATCATCCCCACATCGCCGCAATTTACGGTATCGAACAATCAGAGAGTATCCGGGCGCTCGTGATGGAACTCGTCGAGGGCGAGGATCTCTCGCAGCGTATCGCGCGTGGAGCGATCCCGCTCGTCGAGGCGTTGCCGATGGCGCAGCAGATCGCGGAGGCGCTTGCCGCGGCGCACGAGCAGGGGATCATCCACCGCGATCTGAAGCCCGCGAATATCAAGGTTCGGGCTGATGGCACGGTGAAGGTGCTCGACTTCGGCCTCGCGAAAACGATCGAACCGCCGTCAGCGGCCGCTGCCGCAGCGCGGCTTGCCGACTCGCCGACAATCACCAGCCCCGCCGCCTTGACGGCCGCCGGCGTGATTCTGGGCACCGCCGCCTACATGAGTCCGGAGCAGGCCAAGGGGCGCCCAGCCGACCGGCGCAGCGACATCTGGGCGTTTGGCGTCGTGGTGTACGAGATGCTGACCGGCCGGTGCCCGTTCAAGGGCGATGACGTGTCGGAGACGGTGGCGGCCGTCCTCATGCGGCAACCGGACTGGACGGTGCTGCCGGCGGCCACGCCGCCGCTGATTCGGCGCCTGCTTCGCCGCTGCCTCGAGAAAGATCGCACACGAAGGCTCGCCGACATCGCCGACGCCCGACTGGACATCGATGATGCGCTACGCGGCCAGGATATCGATGCGCCGGCGCCCTCTTCCATCTCGCGGACGCGCGAGCGGCTCATGTGGGCCTCCGCGCTGCTGCTTGCCGCATTGACCGCGGCCGCAATAGTGGCGTGGGGTACCCGCCCGGTGTCGATTCCTGCTGAGACGACGCGCACGATCCTGAGCGTCGCGCCCAGCGGTGACACACCGGGGACGGAGCCGCTGCAGCAACGGGTCGGAGCCGCGCGACCGACACGGACGGCGCTCGCCCTCTCGCCCGATGGCAAGACGCTGGTGTTCGGCGCGATCTGGGGCGGCCGTCAGGAACTATACGCGCGCGCGATGGACCAACTAAGCGCGAGACCGATTGCGGGCACGAGCGGTGGCAGCAGTCCCTTTTTCTCACCTGACGGCCAGTGGGTTGGCTTTATTGCGGATAGCGAGCTGAGGAAAGTTCCTCTCAATGGCGGACCGGCGGTCACGTTGTGCAAGGCAGCGGCGCTGTTCGGGGCGAGCTGGGGCGACGACGGGACCATTGCGTTTGCGACGCAGCGAAACGGAGGCCTGTGGCGTGTGTCCGCCGCGGGTGGCACCCCCGAATCGTTGACCACGCCTCGGCCAGGCGAGTACAGCCATCGCCTGCCCCACATGCTGCCTGGCGGCCGCGCCGTGATCTTCACGATCTTGAAGGGGCCGGATCTCTGGGACGACACGCAGATTGTCGTGCGGTCCCTTGACACGGGCCGGCAGACCGTGCTCGTCACCGGGGGAGCGGATGGGCGCTATGTGTCCATGGGACACCTGGTCTACGTCCGCCTGGGAACGCTGATGGCCGTTCCCTTCGACCCTGTTCGACTCGCTGTCACCGGCGGCGCGACAGGCGTGATCGACGGCGTGATGCAGGCCGCGGATCGCGGTGCCAGCTACATGGCGAATACGTTGGCCGGCCAGTTCACCGTGTCGGAGACGGGGGCGCTCGTCTATCTGACGGGCGGCGCGGTGGCTGCGGGCGACCGCTCGCTGGCATGGGTGGATCGGCACGGAACGAGTCAGGTCCTGCCGGTGCCGCCGCGCTCGTATACCCATCCACGGCTATCGCCCGACGGCCAGCGCGTGGCGGTGAATACCCTTGGTCCTCTTCAGGTGTGGAGCGTCGACGTCGCTCGCGGTACCCTCAATCCGGTCACCGTCGACGGCCAAAGCGATCACGGGGTCTTTGCGCCAGATGGGAAGCGGATCGTCTTTCGCTCGCGCGGCGCGGGCAGTGAGGGCACCCTGACTTGGAAGGCGGCCGACGGGACTGGGACCGTCGAACGCCTCACCAGCAGTGGGCGCAGCCAGACGCCTGGTTCCTGGTCACCTGATGGCACGACGCTCGCCTTTGTCGAAGAAGGAGATTCCAAGGGATTGGATTTCTTTCAGTTCGATATCTGGGTGTTGTCGATTGGCGATCGCAGGACTCGTGCACTGATTCACACGGCCGCCAACGAGGTGACCCCGGAATTCTCACCCGATGGCCGGTGGCTGGCGTACGTGTCCAACGAGTCAGGTCGCCACGAAGTCTACGTGCAGCCGTATCCCGGCCCTGGAGAGCGTCACCTGATTTCCACTAACGGCGGAGAACAGCCCGCATGGAGCCGGGATGGCCGGGAGCTGTTCTACGTGCAAAACGGTGGAATGAACCCCGGCCGCGGTGTGCCGACACTGATGTCCGTCAGCATCACGACGGCCCCCGCGTTTCACGCCGGAACGCCTCAAGCCATGTTCGAAAACGCTGATCTCTGGACTTCCTGGGGAAAAAATTACGACGTCGCGGCGGATGGACGGCGGTTCCTGCTTACGCTCGACAAGCGAGCGCCGACGAATCTGGCGCCGGCGCAGATGGTCCTGGTGCAGCACTGGTTCGAGGAGCTGAAGCGCCTCGTGCCGACGAAGTAGCCGTTGGCAGCGAGGTCGATCGGGAGCTGAGGCTGGCTGAGACGGGACGAGGGGTCTGATCTCGCATGACCAGCCCCCAATCTGCGTCTTCGCAAAGACAGCCTCGCAACGCAATCTGTTCGCATACGGCCGCACTGATCGTCCCGATCTCCCGCTCTATGCGTCAGCCCGCCGAGCCTGGCATAACGCGGATGGTGCCCTGGAAGCAGGTCTTGTCCCGAGGCGCCTGCGGCACGCAGGACTTGCCCGCCTCTGGGACGATGATGTCGTAGGTCACATGTACGCTGGCCCCCAGCAGCCATCCTTCGACGATAGTGCCGTTGAACACGGCCGTCTTTGTCTCGTTATTCTGCTTCCCCTCGATATGCGCGACAAACGAGTGCGCCGCGTCCTGACCGATGACCTCATACCGAGCCTCGAGCTGAACGATGTTGCCGTTGTCGAACGGATCGCGACTGAGAACCACCCCGGCAAAGGTGCCAGGGACATCGCCCCCGGTGACCCCTGCCAGCGTGGGAGAGGCGGGTACCCACTTCGTGAAGGTGACTTCGACGTTGGCCCCGCGATTGGCCTGCGTCTGCGCGCCGGGCGCACCGGCGACGGCTGATGGCGAGGTTGGCGAAAAGCTCTGGCTGCCGCACGCCGCAGCGAAAAGACAGAGGCCGATTATCGCGTGTCTCATCGTGCACTCCTTTCAATGAGGAACCTGAAACGGTCCTGTAAGCTATGAAGCGCAACGCGGCGACGCTTTCCCTCACCGCCTCATGACCGAGCCCTCCGCGCACGATGTAACGGGCCTGCTCCTGTCCTGGCGCCAGGGAGACCGCGCAGCGCTCGACCGTCTGGTCCCGCTCGTCTACGACGAGCTGCGCCGGGTGGCGCGCCGTCGTCTGCGCGGCGAGCCTCCGGGGCACGCGCTCCAGGCGACCGCGCTCGTTCACGAGGTCTACCTTCGACTCGTCGATGTCGATCGGATCACGCTGACGAACCGGGCGCACTTCTTCGGCGTGGCCGCCACCTTGATGCGCCAGATCCTCGTCGATCACGCCCGCCGGCAACGCGCCGACAAGCGCGGAGGCGGCGCGACGGTCCTCAGTCTTGACGACGCGCCGCCCGCACTCTGGACCTCCAGCGTGGACGTGCTGGCACTCGACGAGGCGCTGGATGCGTTGTCCGCGATCGACTCGCGGCAGTGTCGAGTCGTGGAGCTGCGCTTTTTCGCGGGGCTCAGGATCGACGAGACGGCCGAAGCGCTCGGCGTTTCGCCGGCGACAGTGGAGCGAGAATGGGCCTTAGCAAAGGCTTGGCTCTATCGGCAGTTGTCCTCGCGCGCGTGACGAACTTGAAATGGTACCGGTACGGGGATTCGCGAAGGTTGTATGGTGCAAATGCGTTCATGCTCTGGCTGTCGGGCGCCGTCTCTGATGCCATGCGTCTGGGGTTTAACGTTGACGGCTTCCGGGCCGCGTTCAAGGGTGGTCTGCCGATCTCGATCGTCAGCTTTGCGTTGTCGCTGATGGTCGGAGGCGATTCCCGCTGCAGGGAACGCTGAGTGGCGTGACGCCGAGACGCTCATGTTGACCGTCGGAAGCCGACTCGGAGGCTACGAAATCACCGGCTTGCTCGGCGCCGGCGGAATGGGCGAAGTGTATCGCGCACGGGACAGCAAGCTCGAGCGCGACGTCGCGATCAAGATACTGCCCGAGCTCTTTGCTGCGAACCCTGAGCGGATTGCCCGCTTCGATCGCGAGGCGAAGACGCTCGCGGCGCTGAATCATCCCAACATTGCAGCCATCTACGGTGTCGCGGAGTCGGACGATACGCGGGCGCTCGTGCTGGAGCTGGTCGATGGCGTGACGCTCGCCGACCGGCTCGCGCGGGGACCGATGTCGCTCGACGAGGCACTGCCGATCGCCGGCCAAATCGCCTCCGCGCTCGAGGCCGCGCACGAGCAGGGCGTCATCCACCGGGACCTCAAGCCCGCGAACATCACGCTGCGCCCTGACGGCACCGTCAAGGTGCTGGATTTCGGTCTCGCTAAGGTGCTGGAACCCGTACGCGCGGGAAGCGTTGATGCCACGGCGTCGCCAACCATCACGTCGCCGGTGCTGATGACGAATGCGGGAGTGATCCTCGGCACCGCCGCCTACGTGAGCCCGGAGCAGGCGAAAGGCAGGGAGGCGGACAAGCGCTCCGACGTGTGGGCTTTTGGATGTGTGTTGTATGAAGTGCTCACCCGGAAACGAGCATTCGAAGGCGACGACATCAGTGAGACGCTCGCCAATGTTCTGAAAGGCCGTCCGGACCTGGAGGCGCTGCCGGCGACAACGCCGCGTGCCATCCGACGGCTGATTCGCCGGTGTCTGGAGAAAGACCCGCGACAGCGGTTCCACCATATGGCCGACGTCCGCCTCGAGCTCGACGACAGCCGCGCCGGCGAAGAGTCCGCCGCCAGGTCGTCGCAACCAGCGGCTGCGGGCCGATACGTCTTGTCGGCCCTGTGTGGCGCAGCGGTGGGAGTGGTGGCGGCGCTGCTGACCCCATGGATCCTGGGATCGTCTTCGCCGCCGGCACCAGTCGTTCGCTCGATCCTCACCACACTGGCGTCCGCGGACCTGACCAACGCTTCTTCGCGCGGACTGGCGATCGCGCCAGACGGTCGCCGAGTCGTCTATGCAGCTGGTGGTCAGCTCCATTTGCGCTCCCTGGATCAGGCGGAATCCCAGCCACTCCGCGGCTCCGAGAACGGTTTGTGGCCGGTCTTCTCGCCCGACGGCGAGTCGGTCGTGTTCTTCGTCCGGTCAGAGATAAAACGCGTGTCGATTTCAGGGGGCGCGGCGACAACCCTGACCCGGACCGATGGCGGGAGTCCCGCTGGCCTCAGCTGGGGGTCGGACGGCTACGTCGTCTTTGCGACGACAACCAGCGGTGGACTATTTCGCGTCCCGGCACTCGGCGGGGAATCGTCACGGCTGACAAAAGCGATTCCCGGAGAGGCGATTGATCATCGCTGGCCATCGGTACTGCCGGACGGCCGAGGCGTGCTGTTCGCTGCGTTTCGAGGAGGCAGCTCGCGACTCGCGGTCGTGTCGCTCGAAACGGGGGAGGTGGCCTATCTTGGCCCGACCGGAACCTATCCACATTTCGTTCGCACAGGGCACGTCGTCTTTGAGGAAGGCGGTGCGCTGCGCGCAATCGGATTCGATCCGAGGCGCCTGGTTGCTACGAGCAACAGCCGGGCGGAGGTCGTTCCGAGTGTCTGGATACGCAACACCATGGCAACTTTCGACATCGCCGCAAACGGCTCCCTCGTGTACGTGCCCGGAAGCGCCGTCAACCCCAGGGACAGACTCGTCTGGGTCGATCGTAAGGGACGAGAGGAGCCGCTCAATCTGCCTCCGCGCGCGTACAGTTCGGTGCGGGTATCGCCAGACGGACGCCGCCTTGCCGCCGCGATCAGCGAGCCAGGTCAGCTGCCGGAGCTGTGGGTATCCGACGTGAGTCGGCCGGTGTGGATCAGAATTTCCACGCCCGACCATGACGGCGGCGACTGGTTCCCTCGATGGACCCCCGACAGTCGACGCGTCGTTTTTTCCAACTTCGGGAGTCGGGAGCCGGGTCTGTTCTGGGCGTTCGCCGACGGCACCGGCAAAATCGAACCGCTCCTGACCATCAAGGGCAACAGCTTCATCGAAGCTCGCGGCTGGACGCGCGGCGGAGAGTCATTGATTTTCGCCTTTGGCGATCTGCCGAAAACACGCGTCGGGCTGCTGTCGATGTTATCCAGTGCGGCCCGGTCGTGGAAACCGTTGATCGAACGCGTCGAAGGCGTCTGGCCTGAGTCCGTTTCTGCGGACGGCAACTGGGTTGTCACGTCGTCGGTCGATGAGAGTCGGCGGGACGTCTACATTGAACGGTTTCCTGACTCCGGGGAGCGGCACCTCGTTTCCACCGAGTCGGGAGGATGGAACGCGGTCTGGTCTCACGACGGACGGGAGCTGTTCTATCGCCGCTTCCTGGATCGCGCGATGATGGCGGTGCCTATCCAGACGACGCCAACCCTCGCCATCGGCACACCCGCGGTGCTGTTCGAGAGCCGTCCAGCAGCGGACGAGCGGATGATCAACTCACGCGCCTGGGACGTGGCACCGGACGGCCGCTTCCTGATTGTCAAGGCAGACCCCGCAACGCAGGGCACGGAGTCACGCGATCTCATTCTCGTCCAGCACTGGGATGAGGAGCTGAAGCGTCTGGCGTCGACGAACTGACGCTTTGCCATCGCCTGCCACGAACACAGGACAGCCGCGTAAACGGACGCGCGGAGAATCATGAACACGAAGGCCACGAAGAGATCGAAGCATACGAAGGATTTCGCGGGTCTCATCGAGGCGGGACGCGCCGCTTCAGCTCCTCGAACCAGTTCTGCACGACGATGATGTTGGGACCGGCCTCGCGCTTCTGCATCGGAGCATTCTTCAACACCAGGAACCTCCGGCCGTCCCTGGAGACGTCGTACGTGCGCATGGGGAAATCATCGCCGCCGACACGCAGCCCATCGCCAGGCAACACCTGCTTCGGGGCGCTTGCTGCCCACGTATCTCCGGGCTTCACTGTCACGCGCATGATGGCGCCCATCGGCGACCGGTAAAACAGCTCACGGTCGTCCGCAGACCAGAGAGGCTCGCCGCCCCCGGCCGTCGAAATCGGCCATTCGGCATTCATGGCGGGGTACGGTCGCACAAACACCTCGGTTCGCCCTGATCGGTTCGTCTGATAGGCCATCCATCTACCGTCGTGAGAGATCTCTGCGTTCAGTTCAGCGAACTCGGTGGCGATTAGACGTGTCAGCTTCCGGCTGCGATCCATCGACAGGCTGTAGATATCGAACTGGCCCCCGTGGTAGCCGCGCGCGTGCCGAACGATGACGGTTCCATCGGGCGCCGTGGAGGTCGGGAAAAGCGTTTCGGCGGTGGCATTTGTCAGTTGCTCGGCGTCGCTGGTGCCATCGGCTGGTTGCCAGTACAAGTTCGGAAATGCGCCGCGGTCCGACGAGAACACGATGCGGCGACTATCCCGCGTGAATATCGGGGCGCGATCAGGTGCGGCATTGGACGTCAGCCGGTTCAGGGCGCGTTGAGCTACATCCCAAACCCATATGTCGCGATTCTGCTCACCAACATCAAACGCAACACGCGTTTCGTCAGGGGAGAGCCGCAGGTACTGATACGCGCGTGGCTCCGCTCCGAGCGGCGTCTCGCGACCCTGTCGATCGATCCACATCGGCGTGTAGAGCGCAAACGTTCCGCCGGGCGGTGTGGCATAAACGAGCGTTCCTGTGGACGACACGTCGAAATGTGCTGCGCCGCTCGAGTTGAGCCCCTCGGCGATGCCCTCACGGAGCGACACCGGTCCTCCAGACACCGTCAGCGTCTCAGCGTCGAACGGAACGGCCATCAGCGTTCCGCGGACAACGAAGACGAGATGGCCAGTCGGCACATACCGCGCATCCGTGCCAACCGCGAGCCGCCTCTCGGCTCCGTCGAGTGGCTTCACGACGATATCTGCCTGATCCCATCCCCCTCGCTCGGGCGCCGCCCGCGTATAAAGCAGCGCGCGACCGCCTGGAAGTAATTGCGGGTGCTGGAAAGTGCGGTTTCCTTCGGCTTTTACCAGTTGCTCGGGCGTTCCTCCCGCCGCCGAGACACGCCAGATGCCTGCTGACTGCGCCGCGAAGACGATGGTGTCGTCGGCTGCCCAGTGGGCGCCTGTCGGCTGGGAATTATCGATCGTCGCCAGGACGGCTGCCGCGCCGCCATTGACGGAAATCTTTTTCAATTGGTTACCAGTCCAGAAGCCAATCCACTCTCCGTCCGGCGAGAAAAACGGTCCGCCTCCTTCGGCTCCGGGAATCGGAACTGCTTCGAGCTGGCCCATCGATCGCAGGTTGAGACGCCCACCGGCCGAGTAGACGAAGCTGCGGCCGTCAGGCGACGCGGCTACCATATGCCGAGTGGTATTCGTGAAAGTCTCACCCTCGGGCAGCGTGATACCGAATGTCGTCACCATCGAGGCGCGTGGATCGCTCGGTCGCCAGGTCCATGCGAGCCATCCGCTAAGAGTGACGACGGCAGCTAGACCAACGAAACCACGCAACGCGTACCGCCACGTCGATTGCCGCTGCGGGGCAATCACATCGGAAGTCACGTGTTCACCAAACGCTCCGTGGTGCTGAAGTACGAACAACGCTCCCGCAATATCCCCGAGCCGCGCGCGCGAATCCTTCGTCAAGCAGCTGCGCAAGAGTATCTGGATCGACGATGGCACTTCCGGCGGAAGTGCCGACCAGTCCGGCTCTCCCTTGATGACGGAGGCGAGGGTTTCGCTCATGTCGTCGCCTTCGAATGCGCGCTTCGCCGTCAGCATCTCGAACAGCACGCAGCCGAACGCCCACACGTCGCTGCGCTTGTCCGTCGGCTTGCCCTTCGCTTGCTCGGGTGCCATGTAAGGAGCGGTGCCAAGAATGACGCCCAGCGCCGTTGCACCTGGGCCCGTGATCGTCGGCGACTGCGAAAGCGCCGCGGGACCGGCCGCAGCGGAGGACTCCGGCGCTGTTGCCAGCTTGGCGAGGCCGAAGTCGAGGACCTTCACCGTGCCATCAGGCGTGACCTTGATGTTCGCTGGCTTGAGATCACGGTGAATCACGCCCTGGTCATGCGCCGCCTGCAGCGCCTCCGCGATCTGCCGCGCGATCGGCAGCGCATCCTCAACGGTAAGTGGACCGGCGGCTATGCGCTCCGCGAGTGTTTCCCCCTCGATGTACTCGAGCACGAGCGCGCGCACGTGGCGTCCGGATTCCGTGGGCGCCGACGACGCCTCGGCGGCGATGCCGGCAGCCGGACCGCCTTCCAGGCCGTGAATGATCGCAATGTTGGGATGCTTGATCGACGCGAGCAGCTGCGCCTCACGACGGAATCGCGCCAGCCGTTCCGGGTCGGCCGCGAACCGATCCGGCAGGACTTTGAGCGCAACGTAGCGCCCGAGCAGCCCATCGCGCGCGAGGTACACCTCGCCCATCCCGCCAGCCCCCAGCCTGGCGAGGATGTGGTACGGGCCGAGGTGCTGGCCAAGCGATAAACCGCTCAGCCCGGTGAGCATCCCCTTCCCGGCGACCGCCGGATGCTCGATGAATTGCTCGGCCGACGATGCGTGCGCCAGTAACGACTCGATCTCGTGGCGTAGCGCTTCGTCACCATGGCAGGCGTCCTCGAGGAATGCCGCACGCTCGTCCGCTGGCAGGTCCAGGGCCGCGAGACAGATTCGCTCGACCTCGGTCACGTGGTCACCGCCCGGTCATCTCGCGTAGCAGCCACAGCTTCGCGAAGCGCCAATCGCGCATCACCGTCACCGTGGACACATGGAGTGCCACGGCCGTCTCCTCGACGCTGAGGCCCCCGAAGAACCGGAGCTCGACGACCTGCGCCTTGCGGGGCTCGGTTGCTGCCAATGCAGTGAGCGCCTCGTCCAGTGCGACCAGGTCTGGCGCCTTTTCGCCAGAGATGGCGAGCCCCTCGTCCAGCGTCACGTGCTGCGCGCCGCCGCCGCGCTTCTGATAACCGCGTGACAGCGCCGCGTTCACCAGGATGCGCCGCATCACTCGCGCCGCCATCGCGAAAAAGTGTGCGCGGTTCTGCCACTGCATCCGCTTCACCTCGATCAGCCGGAGGTAGGCCTCGTTGACGAGCGCCGTCGGCTGCAGCGTGTGCCCCTGGCGTTCCTTGCCCATGTGCCGGCGCGCGATCTGGCGCAACTCATCGTGCACCAGCGGGAGAAGCGCCGCGAGGGCGGCCTGATTGCCCTCCCCCCACGCCAGGAGCAACGCCGTCGGGTCCTGCCGGGTAGACGCCATGTGCGGAGTGTATCTCGTGACCCACCGGCGAAAAATGGCGCGAAACGCACTCCTTGATAGGTTTCGCAAGGCGTTCCTGCCTCTAGGACCGAGGGCCGCAGCCACCCGGTCCTCGGAGGTGAACGCCGAATGGTCCAATGGATCCGAACCCGCCGCCCTGTCCGCGCGTCTCGCGCCGCCCTGATCGTCGTCGCCAGTCTGCTCCCCTCCGCGGCCCAGGCGCAGAACATTCAGGCCATGCCACGAGTCCGCTCCGGAGAGACGATGATTGCGCAGCTCATCGGGGACGCGCACGCCGCGTCGGTGACCTTTCGCGGCCTCGTTGCTGCCATCGACGCGACCAACGGAATCGTCTACGTCGAGTCCGGCCAGTGCCGGCATCGCGCGCGCGCCTGCCTCGTGCACAGCATTCAGGTCGCAGGACCGCATCGCATCCTCCGTGTCATCGTCAACACACGCCGAGACAGGGAGGGACTGACGGGGGCTATCGGGCACGAACTCCAGCACGCCATGGAGGTACTCAGCGAGCCCGGAATCACGACCTCGCAGGGGATGTTTTTTCGCCTGTTTGGAATGTCGATGGGCATCACCGGTCAACTCGAATCGAAAGAGGCCGTTGAAGTAGGAATCCAGATCGAGCATGAAATGAGGACGACAACGAGGGCTGGCGTCCGGATAACACCGCCGACCATTCGCGTGCCGCGTTAATGGCCGACTGCGACAGAGCGCCAGTCGTTTCCCTCTCAGTCCTACAGGCGCGAAGAAGGACCGGGTGTCACCACTCCAGTCTCCACCACCAAACTTCGCGCCTTCAGGCGCGGCGCGGTGGAGAAGCACTCGTCCGGTCGTCAGATCGATCAGCTCAACGGCCGATAACATGACGATCCCCAGCATCCGTCCGTCGCGCGATAGGCGCAGTTCCATCACCGTCCAGTCGAGGGTACGCAGGCGGCGTTCGACGCCCGTAGTCAAATCGCGCGCGATGACGGCGACATCGGGCTCCGATCCGCGCCGGTTGTACAACGTTCGGCCGTCCGGCGAGATGACGTGGGCGGACGGCGGCCCACGCCAGGAGTCGCTGCGCGGCGCCAAGTGTGCGGGTCACCAGACGATCCATTGGCGTGCGATGCTCGCCGATGAACTGATGAGACTGTTGGCGCCATGAGGCGTCTTTCCGCTGCGGAAGTTCGATCGTGCAAATTGGCGGTCTGCAAGTGGTCGCTCGAGAGCTCACGGCACTGGACTCGAACCGTCATCTTCTCGTCGAGCGCGCGTTAGGCGGAACTGCGATCCGATGCAGGCGCTGCCAGGAAAACACCACCGTCACAGAAGCTATGAGATGACTCTGCCGCTGTGGCTTCGGACTGTGCGGGATTGCGCCAATCCGTTTTCCGAGGTCGCCCGTGCTGCCGTGGCGCCGGTGACCGGACGGCGTCGCCGGCATCGGCGTCGGTCTGCCACGTCTCAGGCGGAGTCGACAACCCGTCGGACGCGGCGCAAGATCTCGGCTGCCGGTCGCGCGTGTACGGCGCACTAGCCCGCTTCCAGTGCCGAGAAGGCGATCGCCGCCGGCGTAGTGCTGAAATTGGAGAGTGTCCTATCCAGCCGGCTCAGAGAACGTCCCAATAACCCAACGTTCGGTTAGAGTAAGATAGTGACATGGGCTGAACTGACCCGGAAGCTCAAGGCGGCCGGTTTTGTCGAGCAACGCAAAGGCAAAGGCAGTCACCGGCAGTTCATCCATCCCCGTACCAAGAGAGTCATCACTGTTGCGGTTCACACCAAGAAGGACGTGGGCAAAGGGCTCGAGCGGCGCATCCTGAAGGACGCCGGCTTAGACGAGGTGTAGACGCATCGTCGGGAGCGACATCATGGCGGAGTACTTTCCAGTCGTCGTCGAACGCGAAGAGAACGGCACGTTCAGCGCGTACATTGCGGGCCTGCCAGGGGTTTATGCAGCCGCAGATACCGCGGCGGTCGCGAAGCGAAGCATCCGGATCGCGCTCGCTGCCCATTTGCGCGCGCTTCACGAACTCGGACAAGCGTCGCGTGCAAATGCGCAAGTGACGGTGCTGCGGTATACGCCGGAGCGTGACGAGCTAGACTTCACCGGCCTCGGCGCGCTGCTCGGGCGGAAGAAGAGCTCGGAGAAGGCCGAAGCCGCTCGACGTAACGGACGGATGGGTGGTCGGCCTCGCCAGACAACCAAGCGGAAGTCGGCGTGACCGCCGCAGGCCGCGGACGATCTAGGCGAGCGTCGACGCCTGCTGTAACGCTCTTTAAATAATTGAGCTGATTAAATCTATCTGGTACCGGTACGGGGATTCGAACCCCGGTTTGATGGCTGAGAACCACCCGTCCTAACCCCTAGACGATACCGGCGCCCTGGGAGGCTAAAGCCCTTCAATGTTATTCAAGGGCTCTGGTTCAGTAAAGCGCTGCCGTTGATGTCGAAGGACTACTTGCGATTTCTCGTGCCTTCGCGGTAGCCGTCCTCATATCCCTGCCGGAAGCCCGAGCGGAAGTTGGTTTTGTATCCGTCGCGCGACCCGTAGGACTGTGCGTAGCCTCGTTCGGCGTCGCGGTAATCCTTGTGGCGGACCGGGTCGTACCGCGTGCCCTCACGTCCGTCGACGAGACCCAGGTCATAGCCGGAGTCGTAGCCGGTGGCACTGGCCGGGTCCTGAAAAACGCGGGAGTTGTTGTTCGATCGGCCGCGACCTTGATTGGTGACGTCCCACCCGCGGCGAAGGCCCGGACCGTTTTCCTGACCGCGTGCGCGCCCCTTTCCCTGACCCGCCTCGCTGACAAGCGGCGTCGCGAGCGTCGCACCCGCAATGGCAATCGCCAGCAACCGGTTCCGGACTCGATTCCGCATTTCAAGGCTCCCTACAGCTGGCACCCCGGGAAGTGCAAACGATGAGCCACGGCAAATGCCCAAAAACGAAACAGGATCATTCAGGATCCGCCAGTCGAGCTGTCCGCGAAGGCATGCTGCTGACCTCTGCCACGGGCAGACGCAGGAATCGTCCGTGCTAGTTTTTCGGCCGTGGTTAACGTAGTCAGAACCATCGATGCGCACGTTGGTGGCCAGCCTCTGCGGCTCGTCGTTGAAGGTATGCCGCGCCCCACGGGGCGGACGATGGTGCAGAAACGCGAGTGGCTGCGGAAGCACGCCGATCGCGTGCGACGCGCGATTGTGCTGGAGCCGCGCGGCCATGCCGACATGGTCGCGGCGCTGCTGACCGAGGCCGTCTCGCCTGAAGCCCACGCCGGCATCATCTTCATGGATGGCCGCGGTTATCCGGCAATCAGCGGCTACGGCGTCATTGCAGCCTCCACCATCGCGGTGGCACGCGAACTGTTCTTTTCGCGCGATGTGGACGGTCCGGGGCTACGACTGGTGTTCGATACGCCGGCAGGAGTGGTTCACACCTCGGTTCGTTGTGACGGCGAGCGATCGGAGCGTCGTATCCACTCCGTCGCGTTTACGAATGTGCCGTCGTTCGTTCACACGGCGGCGCAGCGCGTCAACATCAGTACACGCGAGCTGCGCGTGGACGTTGCGTTTGCCGGGCTGTTCTACGCGATCGTCGACACCGAGGCCACAGGCATCCCGCTCCGGGCGGAACGGTTGAACGATCTGCGACGGCTCGGCGTCGATTTGCAGGCCGCACTAAACGCGGCAACCGACTTCACGCACCCGACCGATCTGCAGACGACGGGAATCGGCGGCGTGATCTTTACCGGGCCACCGGCCGATCCCGAAGCTCACCTTCGCAGCGTGGCGGTGACCGGCGCCGTCGTCGACCGGTCACCTGGCGGAACGGCGACTGCCGCGGTGATGGCGGTGCTGGATGCGATGGGCCTGCTGGTAGACGACCAGAGCTTCGTGCACGAGAGCATCACCGGAACGCTGTTCCGCGGTCGCGCCGTCCGCCGTACGGTGATAGGAGAGTCGCCGGCGCTCGTCGCCGAAGTCGAAGGCAGCGCGTGGATCACCGGCGAGCATACTTTCCTGATCGACGAGGACGATCCGTTTCGGGACGGCGTCATTTTTTGACAACGCTGAGCGGTTCAAAGGGTGCAAAGGGTTCATGGGTTCAGGAGGTCTGGTTCAACCGGTTCTCTAGGTTCAGAGGGATACGGTCGGTACCTGCCTGGCGATTTCGCAAAGTACCTGCGGACGGCCAATGGTGAGCTGAAGGAAACGTTCGACGCCCTCGGCGACGCTGTTGATCGTGGCCTCCTGAACCCACTGAACAAGACCCATGAACCCCTTGAACCCAATGAACCCCCTGAACCGACTTAGAATTCGAGGTTCATGGCCTCCCGCTTCCTCACAGCGACAGCTCTGATCGTCCTGCTGAGTGGGAGCCTATCCGCCCATCCAGCGCCGTTCAGCTATCTGGACGTGGTTTTTCGCGATGGCGGTATCCAGGGGTCGCTCGTGGTGCACGTGATTGACGTCGCCCACGACCTGGGCCTGCAACCGGCCGACCTGATGCAGCCGGAAATCGTCCGCCAGCAGGCGCAGCGGATTCGCGATCTGCTGGCGCCCCGCATCGCGTTGCGATCCAGCCGCCGCCTGGCGCTTGGCTTTACCGACGTCGATCTGCTCGAGGACGATCAGGCGATCAGATTGAAATACCGGATTGCCGACGCAGATGCCGGATCCGTCACGATCGACACCAACCTGTTTCCGTACGATCCGAACCATCAAACATTCATCAATATCTACGAAGGAACGGAACTGCGGCAGCAGTTGATCTTCAACGCTCAAACGAACGAGTACCGGTATTACCTGGGCACAGCGCAGGGGGCGCTCGACGTGATGAAGACCTTCATCCCGTCGGGGATCCACCACATCATGATCGGTCCCGATCACATTTGTTTTCTGATCGGGCTGCTCCTCCTCGGTGGGACCTGGTTCGCGATCTTCCGTATCGTGACGGCGTTTACCATCGGCCACAGCATCACGCTCTCGCTCGCCGCGCTGAACGTGGTGACGCCTCCGGCCAGCGTCATCGAGCCGGCGATTGCCCTCAGCATCGTGTTCGTTGGCGCCGACAACCTGGTTCGCGGCGACGGCCGCGATCTTCGCGCCTGGGTGGCGCTCGTCTTCGGCCTGGTGCACGGATTCGGCTTCGCCAACGTGTTGCGCGAGTTCGGACTGCCGCGCGAAGCGCTCGGCTGGTCGCTCTTTTCCTTCAACGTCGGCGTGGAGATCGGGCAGCTGGCGATCGTGGTGATCGTCACGGCAGCGCTCGCTGCGATCCGCCAGCACAGCGACGCCTGGCGCTACCGGGTGGCTTTTGCCGGCTCCATCGTCGTGATTGCCGCCGGCACGTACTGGTTCGTCGAGCGCGTCTTCTTTCGAGCATGATGCCGCGCGAATGATCTCCACGCTGATCCTTGGAGCAGCGCTCACGATGATGCAGGCGGTTGAGACGATACCGGTCGGTCCCGGTGTCTCCGAGGCACTGGCGCGGGAGCGCGCGGCGTCGATACACGACGTGCGCTACGACCTGCGATTCGTCGTCCCGTCAGCGCGCAGTGAACCGGTTCGCGGACGCGCCACCGTCCGTGTGACGCTCAACGCGCCGCACCGGCTCGTCCTCGACTTCGCGCAGCCGCCCGATCGCGTCGCGCGTGTCAGCATTAATGGTCGTGACGCCGCCGCTCAGCACGTAGACGGCCACCTCATCGTCCCGGCCGCGCTGACAAAGGCCGGAGACAACTCCGTTGACGTCGAGTTCACCAGCGGCGACGAAGCGCTCAACCGCAGCGACGAATTTCTCTACACGCTGTTTGTCCCAGCGCGCGCGCAACTGGCGTTTCCATGCTTCGACCAGCCTGACCTGAAGGCGCGCTTCACGTTATCGCTGGAGGTGCCGGAATCATGGCAGGCCGTGGCGAATGGAACGGAGCTGGAGCAGCCCGGGGCGGACGTTCCTGCGGGCCGTCGCGGTGTGAGGTTTGCCGAGACTCCGCCGCTGCCGACCTACCTGTTCGCTTTCGTCACCGGCAGGTTCTCCGTGGAGACGGCGACACGGAACGGGCGGGTGATGCGGATGTTCCACCGGGAGACGGATGCGGCGAAGGTGGCGCGGAATCGCGACGCGATTTTCGACCTGCACGCGCGCTCGCTCCAGTGGCTCGAGGACTACACCGCCATTCCGTACGCCTTCGGCAAGTTCGACGTCGTCATGATTCCGTCGTTCCAGTTCGGCGGGATGGAGCACGCCGGCGCGATTCTCTACAACCAGTCGGCGCAGCTGCTCGATGCGTCGGCGACCCAGAACCAGTTGCTCGACCGCGCGAGCACGATTGCGCACGAGACGGCGCATATGTGGTTCGGCGATCTCGTGACGATGAAATGGTTCAACGACGTCTGGATGAAGGAGGTGTTTGCCAACTTCATGGCCGCAAAGATCGTGAACCCGTCCTTCCCGGACGTGAATCACGAATTGCGGTTCCTGCTGGCGCACTACCCTGTTGCGTACCAGGTCGATCGGACGGCCGGGACGAACCCCATCCGCCAGCAGCTCGCGAATCTGAATGAGGCAGGGCAGCTCTACGGACCGATCATTTACCAGAAGGCGCCCATTGTCGTGCGTCAGCTGGAGACGATGCTCGGCGAGGCGGCGCTCCGCGACGGGCTGCGCGAATACCTGAAGCGCCACGCGTTTGGCAATGCGACGTGGCTCGATCTGGTACGGCTCCTCGACGAGCGGACGCCGGAGAACGTCGCGGCGTGGAGCCGGGCGTGGGTCGAGGAGCGCGGACGGCCGGAATTCACCAACTCGCTCCGATTCGATCCGCGCGGACGAATCGCCGCGCTGACGCTGACGATGTCGGATCCGCTGAAGCGGAACCTGGTGTGGCCGCAGCGGATTCGCGTCGCGCTCGGCTACGCCGACGGTCCGCGCACGATCGCGGTGGATGTCAACGGGCGCTCGACGATCGTCCGCGGCGCTGCGGGCATGGAACGGCCGTTGTACGTATTGCCGAACGGCGGGGGCGTCGGTTACGGCCTGTTTCTGCTCGACGAGGGGAGCCGCACCTACCTCCTGCAGCACGTCGAGGAGATTCCAGACGCGCTGACGCGCGGAAGTGCATGGGTGACACTGTGGGACAACCTGCTCGACGGTCGTATCGGCCCGGGGGCCTTCATCGACGCGGCGATGCGGGCGCTCACGCGCGAGTCCGACGAGCAGAATGTGCAGCTGGTGCTGTCGAACGCAACTCGGGCGTTCTGGAAATATCTGCCGCCCGCCGAACGAGCTTCGCGAGCGGCGGCACTCGAAGGTGCGCTGCAGCAGGGTCTCGACCGGGCGCCTACTCAGAGCCAGAAGTCGGCCTGGTTCAACGCCTACCGCGACACGGTGTTGTCGCGCGAGGGGCTGACGTGGCTGGAACGGGTCTGGCGTCGTGAGGAAAAGGTTCCCGGCCTGACGTTCGCCGAGGCCGACGAGATCACGATGGCCATGGAGCTGGCGGTACGTGAAGTGCCGAACTGGAAGGCAATTCTCGACGCCCAGCTTGCACGCACTGAGAATCCGGATCGAAAGGCAAGATTCGCCTTCTCGATGCCGGCGCTCTCCGACGATCCGGCTGTGCGCGAACAGGCGTTCGCGCGTTTTGCGAACGTCGAAAACCGACGTCGCGAGGCGTGGGTGCTGGAGTCGGAGGCGTACCTGAATCACCCCCTTCGCGCAGCGCATGCCGCACGCTTCGTTCGTCCGGCTCTCGATCTGTTGCGGGAGATTCAGCGGACCGGCGACATCTTTTTCCCGGGGCGTTGGATGAACGCGACGCTGTCGGGGCATCGCACGCCTGAAGTGGCGGCGACGGTTCGACGTTTTCTTGCCGCGAACCCGCAGTATCCCGAACGCCTGCGGTGGACGATTCTCAGCGCCGCCGACGAACTATTCCGCGCGACGCGTTCCGCGCCCTAGCTCTGCACCCACAGCTTCGGCTTCCCGGTGCCGTCGTCCGTTCCGTTGATGTACCAGTTTTTTCCGAGCGGATCGTGATCCATGGTGGTCACGAAGTCGAACGGCGCCTGGAATTCGATGTAGTCGAAACCCGTTTCCGACGCGACGAGCTGATGCCATTCGCCGGCGGGAATCAGGACGAGGCTGCCGGGCCCCACCGGCAGGCTGCCGCCGTCATATTTCACTTCGCCGGTGCCTTGTTCAATCAGGTAGAAGTGCTCGGGAATGACCGTGCTGGTCGTGGACGCCTGGTGAACATGTCGCGGCGAATGCGCGTGCGCCGCGTATTCCATACGGCCGATCTGCAGGTCCCACGCTTTGGAGAGTCCGGTCTCCTTGTTCACCCAGAACGTGCGTTTGCGGAAGCGCTTTTCATCGATGAGCGAGCGTAATTTGGATTCTTCGAAAAAGTATCCCGCCGGGATTTCGCTGGTTGGTCGGCCCGTGTGCTTCGGCACGGTGACCAGCAGAAGGACCAGTCCGTCGGCGCCAGCGGTGATGGTCGCTTCCTCGCCCGGCTCGAGATAAAGGCCCGCCCGCCGATTCGCCTGGTGGGTATTCATCCTGCCGTCCTGCGTGTGCGTCAGCCTCGCGTCGTTGCCCTCGAGGATGTAGACGACCCTCGTCCTGTCGCTGGCCGCCAGACGAAGCGTTCGACCAGATCCAATGTCGCTGACGGCAACTTCGGCGCGTGTGCCACTCGCCGACGGGCCAAGGACCGTCGTCACCTGTCCTTCAGCCGTTGCAGACTTCTTCTGCGCCGGAATGTCGATCACCTTAATCATGGGGGTGCCTATGCGAGCGCCTTGGGCCGGTAGGCGACGCGTGCGACCTCGGAGATCGGGGCGGGCTGGACGACGGCGCGGATGTTCGCCTGCACGTGCCTCTCAACCGTCGGCTTCGTCGTGCCGCCGTTTTCCTCGCCCCAGACCACAGCGACTTCCGTGCCCGGCCGGCTGTACTCATTGTCGACGATCGCGAGCGAGAGCATCGCGCGTTCGTTGAAGTTGTAGCCCGTATACGTCGAGATCCCGATCTGTTTCTGGCCGCTCATGACCCTGTCGTAGGGCAGCGTCGCGTAATTGGCGAGAGGAAGATCGATGTACTTGGCGATGTCTCCGCCATTGTTGAAAAGCGACCCCAGCGCGCGCTCGACATCGCCGCCATTCCAGACCAGCGTGACTTTGCTGCGCGGAGGATTCGCCGCCATCCTTTCGAGCGCGGCGCGACCGACGAAGTCATGATCGAACTTGACGAACTGACCGTAGCCGAGATCCCAGGGCGTCAGATAGTAGTCGGCGATGTTGTCGGACGAGAAGCTGCCGCCCAGCGAGGCCATCGCCTCGTAGGCCGTCGGCTTGAGCCACTCGCGATATTTTCGCATCGCAGCGCCGGTGTAGATCGCGGGTAAAGGTGACGGGATCCATCCCGATTCGAGACAGCTCGTCGGATAGGTCCGGGCCCCGACCTGGCGAATGCCGTGTGCGCGGCCTGCCTCAACAATCGCATCGCGAACAGCGTCGGCGTCTTCCCAATTTCCGAACAGCTCCCAGCCCGGTTGGCCGACCATGCCGTGGCGAAGCGCGCGCACCGTACGGCCGGCAATGGTGAACACACCCATGTGGAAGAAGCGGATGTTCGGCGTCGGCTGACCGGTCACCGCTTCCATGACCTTCGCGGCGTTCGGTCCCTGCACCTGGAAGCGGTACGTCTTGCGGCGTCCCTGGTTTACGGCTGAGCGCTCGTCGCGTTCAGCCGATGCGTTGTACTTCCCACTGTGAATGTTGTACTCGACCCAGTTGGCGGCCGGTGGGCGACCGACCAGGCTGAAGCTGTTCTCATCCAGGTAGAAGAGTATTGCGTCCCCGATCACGTATCCGTCGGGGTTGCAGGCGACGAACTGCTTTGCCTGGTTGACGGCGAATCCCTTGAAACTGTTGACGCCGAGGTCGGAGAGCACCTGCAGTGCGTCGGGGCCCCTCACATACAGGTCCGTCATGTGATGCGACTGGTCGAACAACGCACAGGTGTGACGCCACGACCGCTGCTCGTCGCGCCAGTTGGTGAACTCGTGACGTACAACCGGGAATGCGTACGGACCGATCTGCGAATTGCGCAGCATCGCGACCGGACTTTTCACGTCCTGGAGAATCTGTTCGAGGGACTGGTGACTCATGTCGGCGCCAAAGTCGCCGATTATATCGAGGAACTACCGTCCGCGTAGAGCCAGCTGAGCCTCCACCGCCGTGACGATGAATTGAATCAGCTGTCGATCGGACATCCACGACAGATCTTCGCCAGCAGGATTCAGATCGTAGGCGGTGATGATGTTCAGCAAACGCGGACGGTTCAGCGCACCGAGTTCCTGGCGAAGCACGTCCAGATTCCGGCCGCCGATTTCGAACGGGTCGAGTACAGGCTCGGGGCCCGGGGGCATGATGCGCGAGACGATCGGGTCACGCGGTTTCGGGGCGACCGAATTGGGAACCTCAACAGGTCGCACGCGGACGGTCACCGGACGACGGGCCCGGTGCAAAGCGCCTTCGAGAAATATGGGGGTGAGCCCGGTGGCCCAATAGCGGAGATGCTCGTGTTCCGGTTGTGTCGTTTCCACCCCGGTCACCAGCACTTCGCCGCCACCGTCAACCGACGTGAACTCGACCCAACCCTCCCACATCCCGTCGTCACCAAGACGACCGACGGCTCGCGCGTGATAAGTGCCCAGCTCGTCCCCGACTGGTTGGTCGAACGACACTAGAATTTCAGCCATTGCAAACCTTCCCCGGCGCCGCAAGGTGCAACAGAGGTGCCGCTCAGCGACTGATCACAATGCGTTCGTCGAGCGGAGTGCCCTCGGGGGAAAACCGCGGAACTTCCCGCACCTTATCGTCGATGAGCTCGCCGATCGGTTCGACGACCATCGTTGAACCATCGATGGTGACGAGTAAAAAGTGCGCATGATCCGACCAGATCCGCGTGTGCGCGCTGTCGAATTTGTCGGGCGCTCCCTTGCGTACTTTGCTACCCGCGCCGGTGATGAAGTAGTCGATGCCGTCGTGAGATGCGTGCTGGAAGTTGTGTTCGTGGCCACTGAACACGACGCGGACGCCACCGCGTGAAAACAGCGGCAGCAAGGCCTGCATGCGATCGGTGTTGCTGTGCTGGGGCCCGGCGCAGAAAGGCGGATGGTGACAGAACGCGATCCGCCAGCGCTCGTCGTTGGAAGCCAGGGCGCGTTCGATCCACTCCCGGTGCTTCGGGTATTCGAAGAGCCGCCTGCCGCGGAAAAACTGTTCCTTTGAGGTATCCAGGCAGATGAACTCGACGTCGCGGCTGTAGCGGAAGCGGTAGAACAGTCCCGGGTCCAGCGAGGCACCGCCTGACGGCTCCTCGGCGGCGAAGCGCTCGCGTAGATACATGTTGTCCATCAGTTGCTCGCGATCGTCGTGATCTTCGGTCTCGCCAGCGTCGTGATTGCCGATGCATGGATACACGGGAACGCGATTGATGAGGTAGCGATACGGCTGAAAGAACGTGAAGAACCAATCATCGTCTTCGTCGCCCGTGTTCGTGCCGATCGGAAGCCCGAGGACGCGCGTTCCTGCGTAGATGTTGTCGCCCGCGGTGATGATGAAGCGGACGTCGCGCTGCTGGAACACGCGTTCGATCGCGAGCGCCACTTCGCGCTGACGCCGGGTTGCAGTCGACCGTCGGATTCCCGTGCCGTAGTCGCCAAACACGATGAAGGCGAGCGGGCTGTCGAGCTCGCGCGTCGGGTCCGGGTGCGTTCGGAACTCGTTCACGTAGCGGCCGCCGCGTTGGACGAGCCCTTCGGTTCGCCTCTGGCCACTGCCGCGGCTTCCGCCGTGCTCCGCTCGTTCGCGGCTTCCGCCTTCAAGAAGGGATTGTGGAGCCCAATCCCACCGTTCATCCTGGCCCCAGTGTTCGCCGTTGACGATCACCTCATAGCGATATCTCGTGTTCGGCTGGAGTCCCCTGATCCAACAGAAGTTGGTCGTGTCGGTGGCCGCAGTCGCGACCAGCGAGCCGTCATCAGCAAAGACGTTGACCTGGGCGGGCCCATACGGGGCGGAACGCGCCCCGATGCTCTCGCGGCGCGGCGGGTGCACGTAGCGGAGATCGTGATCCTCAACAATCTTCCACGACCCGTTCGAGCGCGTCTTGAAATAGAAAGCGCCCCAGGTAATCAGGGCTGTGTTGTGTGTGAGTTCAGCGAGGTGCAGGTACGGTTCGGCATGAAACTCCGGCACCCGGCCATTATCGGGCTCTTGTGAACGCTGGCGGCTCGGCTGTGCGAGCCACCAGCGGTCATACCGATTATGGAGGTGTGATACCCGACGCCGCGTTGAATTTGTAGGCCTGGGTCGCGGGGTCCTGTTCGCGATACATGCCGTGGCACTGCTTGCAGGTGCCCTGGGTATTGGCCAGTGACATCTGGGCTTTCATCGCGTCGCCCGCCTTCAGTGCGGCGAGCGTGTCCTGAGCGCCCGTGCGCGCCGTCTGTGCGAGCTTGACCGCATCCGGCTTCATCCGCTGCGTGTAGAACGTCTCGACCGTCGCGAACGAGGTGTTCAGGGTCTCGACATTCGTGGTCGCCGTTGCCGTGTCACCACCCTTGAGGGCCTTGCCCGCGGCCGCGATTGCCTGCGCGATCGACTTCATCGCCGCCGCGTGCTGCTCGATTGTCACCGGGGCCCCGCCGCCGCGAGCGCCACCTGCACCCTGACGGCCGGCCGGCGCTGCTGCCGGGGCCGCCGCGGGCGCACCCGCGCGCGCGCCGGCTGGCGCTGCCGCCGGCGCCGGCGCTGGTGTCGTAGCTGGCGGTTTCGTCGTCGCGGCCTGGGTCTTCTCGCCGCATCCGACGGCAAGCGCCGCCGCGAGAACTACTGCACTGGACAGAATCCGCATCATGGCTCCTTTCCGAACCAAAAAACTTCGCCCCTCCCGTCGACCCAAATCCGCCTCAGACCAGCACGAACACAGGTCTAATAACCGGTCAATTTGTATCATGTGATCGCCCCTGCGGAGCTCAACGGCCGTATTTGGGGAACGCTTAAATGACGCCAGCAGCCATCGCCGCCGACCTGCACGCGGCCATTCGCTCAGGCCTCGACCTGTTCCAACACATCGAGGAGGCCCGGACCTCGCACCGTCCCCAGGAGGGTGGCTGGTGCGCTCGCGAAGTCCTTGGCCACCTGATCGACTCGGCCTGCAACAATCATCGGCGGTTTGTGATCGGGCGCGGATCCCCGCCGCTCGTGTTCCACGGATACAACCAGGACGAGTGGGTCGAGCGTCAGTGCTACGCGCAGGTGCCGTTCCGCGACATCGTCGCCCTGTGGGCAGCCTACAATCGCCATCTCGCGCATGTGATCGCCAACACGCCACCAGACGCGCTGGCCAATACGGGTGACGGGCCGGACGGTGATGTCGTGTCCCTCGGGTTCCTCATGGAAGACTACGTGACGCACCTTCGGCACCACCTTGAACAGCTGCGCTCGCTGTTGACGGCCTGATGCGGACGCTTCCAGAACTGTTCGATCAGAATCGAGCGTGGGCGCGCCGCATCACTGCGCGCGAACCAGAATTCTTCCTCAAGCTGTCGCAACAGCAGACTCCGCGTTATCTGTGGGTCGGCTGCTCGGACAGCCGCGTACCGGCAAACGAGATCGTCGGCCTGGCGCCGGGCGAGCTCTTCGTGCACCGCAACGTTGCCAACGTCGTCGTGCACACGGATCTCAACTGCCTCTCCGTGCTGCAGTATGCCGTCGACGTGTTGAAGGTCGGCCACGTCATCGTCTGCGGCCACTACGGCTGCGGCGGAATCCAGGCTGCGTACGAGCGCCGCTCGCTCGGCCTGATCGACAACTGGCTTCGGCATGTACAGGACGTACAGGATCGCCATGCCGACCTCGTCGGCGGAGCGCCCGCGGAAACGGCGATGGATCGGCTCTCTGAACTCAACGTTATCGAACAGGCGCGCAACCTCTGTCAGACGACCATCGTTCGCGACGCCTGGGGACGCGGGCAACAGCTGTTCGTACACAGCTGGATCTACGGGCTGCGTGACGGGCTTCTTCGGGATCTGGACTTTGCTGCCGGAGGAACCGACGAGGTCGCTGGCGCCTACGCGCGAGCCGTTTCCGGGCTGGTGAAGCTGACGTCCATTTAGCCGGTTTGCCGACGCTCAGGTCATGTTCTTTGCACCTCAGGCCCTGATGCAGGGCAATTCAGGAGGTGAAGATGAAGTTGAGTGGATGGAGTGCGCTGGCGTGTGCGGCGTGCATGCTGTTCGCGCAGAGCGCGAACGGTCAGACCGCAGCGAGCGCCGACGCTGGAGCAAAAGCCTTCGCCGAACAGGCGATGATGGCCAATGTCGCGGAGATTAAACTCGGCGAACTCGCTCAGAAAAAGGCACAGAATGCCTCGGTCAAGGACTTCGCGCAGATGATGGTGCGCGATCACACCAAAGCCAAGAACGAGTTGAAGCAGGCTGCGAAAGGCGTCAACGAGCCGAAGCAGCTCGATACGAAGCACCAGATGCTCTACGACCGGTTGAACAAGCTCTCGGGAGCTGAATTCGATCGGGAATACATGATGGCCATGGTTGATGGCCATCGCGACGTGAAGAACATGCTCGAAGAGCATTCAAAGAGTGGCACCAAGGCGACCGGCACCACGGGCGGTGCTGCGGACAATGCCAAGGTGGACACTGCGGTGAATCAGTGGGCATCGAAGACGCTGCCTGCGGTTGAACAGCACCTGCAGAAGGCTGAGCAGATCTCGAGTCAGGTCTCCAAGTAAGCGCAGCGGACGACGGCTGGAGCCATCAGCCAGCCGTCGTCGTTCCTCCGAGCACGTTCAGCACTTCACCGCTGATGTAGCTCGAGTCCGCATCAGAGGCAAGAAACACGTATGCCGGCGCCACCTCTTCGGGTTGGGCGGGCCGGCCGAGCGGCGACTTGGCGCCGAAGGTCGCGACTTCCTCCGGCGATCGACCCTTGTCGGCCGCGTTCAGCGGCGTCCAGACCGGGCCCGGGGCGACGCAGTTCACACGGATGCCGCGCTCCAGCAACATCTGCGAGAGTGTCTTCGTCACGGTGTGGATCGCGCCTTTGGTCGCCGAATAGGCCGGTAGCGGTCCCGACCCGGCGATGCCGGTCTGCGAGCCGCTGGAGATGATTACCGCGCCTTCCTTGAGGTGTCGCAAGGCCTCCTTCACCAGCCAGAAGTACGCGAACACATTCACGCGAAAGGTCTTCTCGAGTTCGTCGTCCGGCATTTCCTCGAGCGTCTTCCAATGATTCTGGTGCGCGGCGTTGTGCACGAGGATGTGAAGCGCACCGAACTCCTCGACCGTCCGTTGTATACACTGCCGGCTGAATGCGCGATCGGCGAGGTCACCTTCGATGATCAGCGCGCGACGGCCTTCCGCCTCAACGGCGCGTCTGGTTTCCTGGGCGTCGCTCCGTTCGCTCGGCAGCGCCGTAATCGCCACGTCCGCGCCCTCACGGGCGTAGAGCACCGCGACCGCGCGGCCGATTCCGGAGTCACCACCGGTGATGAGCGCGACCTTTCCTTTGAGCTTGTCCGACCCCCTGTACTCGGGCGCCTTGTATTTGGGACGCGGCTTCAAGTCCGACTCGAGGCCGGGCTTCGGCAGCTTCTGTTCTGGAAAAGGCGGTTGTGGTTCCTTCAGTTGTGGTTTCTGCGACACGGCAGTCCCTTCTGGAAAGGCCGACCCGGAAGGTCGGCCTCTACCCGCTGATCGTGATCGCAAGGCGCCGGCCATGGTGGATGTTGTTGCCGGTAGCGGGCCCACCTTCAGGTCCTGCCCAGATCGATCAGCCGAGGTACAGGCTGCGAGCCGTGAGTTCCTGATGGTGGAGGCCCGCCGACTTGTCGAGCAGGCCGATTAGCGGCGGGAGGACCGCAGGAAATCGCCACTCATCCGCCCGCCCTCCGAGCGCTTTTACCCGTGCGGCGGTCTCGTCCCACCACGGTGCGACTCCGCGCGCGATCGGTTCGACGACGAGGACGCGCGTGCCGCGCCCGGCGGCCGCGAGCAGATGCGACTCGAGCATTTGCCGCCGTTCGACAGCAAGCTCGTTCATCGTGTAGGCAGCAACCGCCGCCGCACGCGGTCCGAGCGCCGGAGGTCGCCGGAGATCGCTGATTCGCACCTGCCCGCGCAAACCGAACTGCTGGTATGTCCATCGGCTTTCCTCGACCGCCCATGGATGACGGTCGAGACCAGAAATGCGGGGCGTGCCGCCGGCACATAACGCCCAGGCGGCGCCGGCGACGCCGGTGCCGCACCCGAGGTCGACGATGTCCGTCGGGGTTGGAGATTGAGCGCCGATCGATTCGATGATGTGTGCAATCGTCAGCAGATGCAGAGGCCCGTAAAAAAGCGCGAAGGCGGCTCGCTTTCCTGCCGAATCGAGGGCCGCTCCGGCCGCAAGCCGCTGGCGACGTTGGACATACGCGGATGACAATGCGCGCAGGGCACGCGTCACCTCGGCGACGCGAAAGTTCGCCAGGTGGCGCTTCTCCAATGCCGCCAGCCATCCTGTAAACGGGTCGTTCTGCGATGACACACACATGGAGTGCGTAATCCTGGTCGGCTTGCCCGGTTCGGGCAAGAGTACGTTCTATCGGGAGCGCCTTGCCGCAACGCACGAGCTGGTGAGCAAGGATGCGATGCGCCACAACCGTCAGCCGCAGCGGCGGCAGGAGCAACTCATCGAGGCGGCTCTGGCGGCCGGCCGGTCGGTTGTCATCGACAACACGAATCCGCGCCTGGCGGACCGTGCCCCGCTCATTGCCGCAGCCCGTCGGCACGGCGCGCAGGTGACCGGATACTTCTTCGCACCCGAGGCCGCCGATGCGTTGCGCCGCAATCGCGGGCGCGAAGGACGTGAGCGCGTTCCCGCCGTCGCCATTTTCGCCACGCGCAAACGTCTCGAGATGCCAACGCTCGACGAAGGGTTCGACCGTCTGTACGTTGTGACCGTCAACGAGGCTTCGCGATCGTTCGACGTGCGTCCGCAGGAACGCTAAATTCGCGACTCAGCGGGATGCGGCTCCGCTACAATCGCGTGAGGAGGGGACGCATGCGACTGTTCGTTTCAGTTGTTGCAATTCTGTTGACGGCGACTGCCGCCGGTCCACGGCTTCAGGCACAAACTCATACTGCACCGCAATCGGCGCTCGACGCCGCCGTGCAACGGCACGTCGACGCGGCCGCAGCCGACCGTGAGGCCGTGCTGCGTGTGCTCGGCCAGTCCGAGGTGAAAGCGGTCGCGGAACGCGCCGGGATCGATCTGAAGCGCGCGACGGGTGCAGTCTCGACGCTCCAGGGTGACGACCTCGCACGCGTCGCCGCCCAGGCACGGCAGGTCGACGATGCGCTCGCGGGCGGTCAGTCGAAGGTTGTAATCTCGACGACCGTCATCATCATCGCCCTGCTGGTGCTTATTCTCATCATCGTTGCGGTGGATTAGCAGCGCTCGCGCGTTCGTTCTGGTGGCGGCGCTGGCTGGAACCAGTTACGGCCAGTCAGTGCCGCTTTCACTGCTCGACGTTCCTTTCATCTCACAGTCTGAAGCGCTGTGCGGCGGCGCCGCTGCCGCTATGGTGCTCCGCTATTGGGGCGAACGAGGCCTCAACGCCGAATCGTTTGCGCATCTGCTCGACCGCAGCGCGGCCGGGATTCGAACGCAAGCCCTTCTTTCGGAATTGCGCTCGCGCGGCTGGACCGCCCTGGCGCTGGACGGCACGGACGAGGCGATCGACGCTGAACTGCAGCGCGGGCGGCCGGTCCTCACGCTGATCCAGGACCGTCCTTCGACGTTTCACTACATCGTGATCGTGGGCACGACACCGGCTGCAATCGTGTTTCACGATCCCGCCCGGGCGCCGCTCCGCGTCGTCAGCCGGGCTGAATTCTCCCGTCGATGGCAGGCGGCCGGTCGCTGGATGGCCGTGGTCGTCCCCGGCGGCCGGCGCGCGGAGCCGTCCCCTGGCGTGCCTACCAAAGCCGCGCCGCCGCAGGACCAATGCAGCCGCTTCATCGCCGACGGCATCGAACGGGCGCAGGCAAAGGACCTCGACGCGGCGGAGCGCAACTTGACGAACGCGCTGTCGTGCGGTGGCGCCACAGCGATGCGAGAGCTCGCGGGCGTGCGTGTCCTGCAGCAACGCTGGGCGGACGCGGAAGCGCTGAGTGAAGTGGCCACCACACTCGACCCGCAGGAGCCGTACGGTTGGCGGCTCCTCGGCACCAGCCGATTCGTGCAGAACGACGTCGTCGGAGCGTTGCAGGCGTGGAACCATGTTGCGGAGCCTCGGCTCGACGTCTGGCGGGTGGACGGCCTGGTGCAGACGCGACAACGGGTCGTCGAGCGTCTCATCGGCACCTCGTCGGGCAGCCTCGTCACCCCCCGCCTGCTCCTGCGCAGCGAGCGCCGCCTGCGTGAGCTTCCGTCTGCCTCGTCCGCGAGTGTCGCGGTCACGCCACGGCCGGACGGTGTGGCGGAGCTGCGCGCCACGGTGAACGAGCGCCCGCTGGTCCCTGCCGATCCCTGGAGCTATGCCGGAATCGGACTGCGGGCGGCGTCGCGCCGAGAGGCGGGCATCACGATCGGCTCGTTGACGGGCGGAGGCGAGCGGGTGCGAGCCGACTGGAGGTTCTGGCCCGGGCGGCCGCGCATCGGCGCGTCGATCGAGACGCCCGCGCCGTGGGGCGGAGTCTGGAGCGCCAACGGACTGTGGGAGCGGGAGCAATTTACGGCAGCGGACCTGTCGCCTTCGGAGCGGTCCGGCGGCTTCGTGCAATGGTCGAACTGGATTCGTTCCATCGTGCGACTGTCGATCGATCTTGGCGTTGAGGACTGGGATGGCCTTGGGTCGGTCGGCCGATCGCGCGTAGACGTGCGGTTGCTCTCGCCAGCGGGTCGCATGGACGTCCGTGGCGGCGCTGAACTTTGGCGAGGCGCAGACGCATTTTCGCGCGCGGATGTGAGCGTCGGAGCTTCGTCAGCGACGACCCGTCGTGGCCGGGTGTTCGTTGCCCGCGCCGGTGCGGCGATAGGGAGCGCCAATCTGCCGCCGGCGCTCTGGTTCGCCGGAGATACTGGTGTCACGCGGCAGACGCTTCTGCGGGCACATCCGGTCGTGAACGACGGGCGTCTCCGTGTCGAGCAGCTCGGACGAAACCTGGTGCACGCATCTGGAGAGGCGCAGCGGTGGTGGGGCGTTGGCATCGTCCGCGCCGGCGCCGCGGTATTCGTTGATGCCGCACGTACCGGGAATCAGGCCGGCGCCTCGGCGCGAGGCGACGTCGACGCGGGAATCGGGTTGCGGCTGGCGTTGCCGGGCACCGCCGGCACGATGCGCGCCGACGTGGCGACGGGCCTCGCTCACGGCGGGACGCGCTGGTCGTTTGTGTACGAGCCGTGACCGTTGTAGAGTAGCGCCCCTCCAATCCAAGTCCCCAGGGGTGCCATGGTCCGGAAATCCGCGGCGGTCGCTTTCGCCGTCGTGCTGGCGCTTTCAGCGGCGAACGCGCACGCACAGTACTTCGGGCGGAACAAGGTTCATTACGATCGTCTCGACTTCCGTCTGCTGCAGACCGACCACTTCGACATCTATTACTACCCTGAAGAAGAGGAGGCGACGCGTCACGCCGCGCGCATGGCGGAGCGATGGTATGTGCGGTTGTCACGAATCCTGGACCACGCCTTCTCGAAGCGACAGCCGCTCGTTCTCTACGCCGCCCATTCGCATTTCGCGCAGACCAACCTGACTGGCGGGTTCATCGGTGAGGGCGTTGGCGGGTTCACTGAACACGTGAAGTCGCGGGTCGCGCTGCCATTCGCTCCCGGTCTCGGCGAGACGGATCACATCCTTGGTCATGAGATCGCGCACGCGTTTCAGATAGACATTGCCCGCAGCGTCAAGCAGGACGCGTTTGCGCTGCCCGGTTGGTTCATCGAGGGCATGGCGGAATACCTGTCGCTGGGGCCTGGCAACGCTCACACAGCCATGTGGGTGCGTGATGCGGCGCGGCACCATCAGCTGCCAACGTTGCAGCAGCTGAGCAATCCGAAGTTCTTCCCGTATCGCTATGGGCACGCCTTGTGGTCGCATCTCGCCGATCGCCACGGCGACGCCATCTTCGGCAGAGTGCTGCGGTCTCGAGTCCGCGGTGGCGCGGTCAAGCGGCTGGAAGAGGTGACCGGCCAGTCGGCCGCGCAGATCGAAACAGACTGGCACGCATCCATCGACGTCGCGCCGGCCGGCAGCACGGGTGCGCGCCCTGCAAACGCCGCGCGTGGACGAATGCAGGTCGGGCCGGCACTCAGCCCGGACGGCGCCAGGGTGATGTTCCTGTCCGAGCGGGATCGCCTGTCGGTCGATCTGTTCCTTGCCGATACCGACGCGGCGCGAACGACGCGAAAAATCGTCAGCGCCGCCGCCGATCCGCACTTCGACAGCCTTCAGTACATCGACTCATCCGGCGCTTGGGATCCAGCAGGTGAGCGCTTTGCGATGGCGGCAGTGCGTGACGGTAACGCGGTGCTGGTGCTCGTGGACGTGGCCAGCGGTACGCGCAGCGAGATCCGTCTCCCGGACGTGCGCCAGATGTTCAACCCGAGCTGGTCGCCCGATGGATCGCAGATCGCACTCTCCGGGCTCAAGAGTGGCTTATCGGATCTGTTCGTGTACGCGGTCGAGAACGCGTCGCTGCGGCAGCTGACTGCCGACGCGTTTGCCGATATCCAGCCCGCATGGTCGCCGGACGGAACGACGATCGCGTTCGCCAGCGATCGGTTCACCTCCTCGCTCGACGACCTGCGCTTTGGGCCGCTGCGCATCGCCCTGCTCGACGTGGCGACAGGTGTGATCCGGCCTCTTGCCGAGGGCGGCACCGACGCACGGCAATTCGGTGGCAAGCAGATCAACCCGCAGTGGTCCCCCGACGCGCGTGCCGTCTACTACATCGCCGATCGGTCTGGCACCAGCAATGTCTATCGGCGGACACTGGCGACGGACGAAATCCGGCAAGTCACCAACGAACCGGCTGGCGTCAGCGGCATCACGGCGACGAGCCCTGCACTCGCCGTCGCCTCGCGCAGTGGCACGATTGCGTACACCGCCTATGACAACGGCGCGTATCGAATACAAGTTCTCGACGATTGCAGTGGTTGCGCCGAGGTTCGCGACGACCGCACCGCCGCCGCTCCCGCTGTTGCGCAGGTCGCCGACGCCGGCGTGACGGTAGCCGCCGCGCTGCGGGATCCGCTGACCGGCCTGCCGGACTCGAGCGGGTTCGCGCACAAGCCGTATGACGATCGCCTGCGGCTCGAGTCGCTCGCCCAGCCGTTCATTGGTGGAAGCACGGGCAGCGCGTTTGGTGGCGTGATTCGTGCCAGCTTCGGTGCGACGTTTGGAGATCTCCTCCGCGATCGTCAGCTGCAGACCCTGTTTCGCGTCGGCACTGATCTGGACGATTTCGCTGCGCAAGCGGCCTACACCACGCGCCGCGGCCGCTGGAACTGGGGCGTGACCGGCGGCTTCATGCCGGCGCGGTTCTATGGAGCGCGTCGCGCACTCGCGCGCGAAGCCGATTTCACCACGCGCGAGACCACGAGCCTTCGCTACAACCATCAATGGGGCGGTCTCGTGGCGCACTATCACCTCGATGCGGTTCGACGGATCGAGGCACGCATTGGCCTTCGTCGAACCAGCTTCGAGTGGCAGACGGCGACACGCGTCGTCACGCGTGGTGGCGAACTGTTGGACCACACCTTCGTTGAAACGCCTGCCGGTCCGCCGCTCTATCAGGCCGAGGCGCAGCTGGCTTTCGTTCACGATTCCGCCGTGTCCGGCCCGCTCGGACCCGTGCTCGGCCAGCGGCTGCGGGTCGAGGTCGCGCCCGCATTCGGACAGGTCCCGTTTACCGACGTGCGCGTCGACGCCCGTCGCTACTGGATGCCGGTCCGGCCGCTGACCCTCGCCGCGCGCATCGAACACGTCGGACGCTACGGATCGGGCGCTACCGATCCGCGCCTCACACCGCTCGTCGCCGGGCTGCAGACGCTGGTGCGTGGCTATGACCTGAAGACCTACGCCGCCGATGCGTGCGGCCGCACGGCCACGTCGTGTTCAGTGATCGACGAATTGACCGCCAGCCGCCTGGCCTTGCTGAATCTCGAGTTGCGGATGCCCCTGCTCGGACCTTTGACGGGCAACATCGACTACGGCGGCCACGTGCCGATTGAGCTGATCGCGTTTGCCGACGCTGGCGCGCTGTGGACGCGGCGTGCCGGTGAGCAGTCTGATCAGGCGCAGTTTCGCAGCATCGGTGCGGGCGGTCGCGCCAACATTGGCGGGTTCGTCGTCGAACTGACGGCGGCGCGTCCATTTGATCGGACAACGGACGGATGGACGGTCGGCTTTCTCCTGCGTCCCGGCTGGTAACGCGCTGGTACGGCCTCTGCTTTTCCGGGCGTGTGCGTCGCCTATTCGGTCTCCTCTGCCTGTGCGCGGTCTTCGGCTGCGACGAATCAGTCGTCGGCCCGACTGTTCCGCTGAATCAACAGTTCACGCTCGGTGTCGGCGAGTCCGCCAGTGTTGCCGGTGCTGGTCTGGTGATTCAGTTCACTGGGGTGACGGGCGACTCGCGCTGTCCTGCCGACGCATTCTGCATCCAGGGTGGCGACGCGTCCGTGAACGTGCGCGTGTCGGGCGGCGACACGGCGATCTACGAGTTGCATACCGGTGATGCCTCGCGCGCGAGCGTCAGCCATGGCTCGTTCCGGATCTCGCTGATTCAACTGATGCCGTATCCGTTCAGCAGCGGACCAATCTCGACGGATGGTTATCGCGCGACGTTCAGTGTGACGCGGGGATAACACGTTCGGAACTCCCCGGGGCCCCGGGTGTGTCATGTGCGATTACGATGCGCGCGGAGTTGCCGCGGCGAGAGTACGCGAGGCGAACGCTTCGATCTCAGACGCTGGGCGGACACCGGCGATGCGATCGAGCTCGCGCCCGCCGAAGACGATTGCCAGAGTGGGAATGGAACGGATACGGAACCGCGCCGCCACCTCGGTGACGACATCCGTGTTGACCTTGACGATCAGATAACGTCCGACGTTCGCCTGGGCGACGCGTTCGAGCTCCGGCGCAACCATCTTGCACGGGCCGCACCATGGCGCCCAGAAGTCGACGATCAACGGCAGGGCGCTCTCGTTCGCGGCAGCGTCGAAGATCGCCGTCTCACTGATCTCGACCGGGCTCGATGGAGCCCGCAGTGCGGCGTGACAGTTGCCGCAGCGCGTCGTCTTGCCGAGGACGTTGAAGCGCAGCCGGTTTGGACGGTTGCACTGCGCGCACGCAACGATCACCCCATTTCGATCGACGCGTCCGTGGGTGCTCACCGCGCCGCCTCGCATGGCTCGCCGCTCAGCGTCCACAGCATGATGAGCGGATTCCTGCCCTGGCGCGCGAGCGAAAACGGAGTGCCTCGCGGCACGGTCAGGAACGTTCCTGCGGTGATGACGCTTTGAAGCTTGCCGACATTCGCGGACCCCTGGCCGGAGATGACGTAATACGTCGATTCGGCACTGTCGTACAGCCGCTGCGCCTGTTCATCGGTCAGCACGAGAAGCATGTTTCGTGTATTGCCGCTGCAGGACAGCAACATCTCGCGGCGCTCCTTCGTGTTGCGCTCCCGCTCCGCCAGCTTGGTCAGCGATCCGAGCTGCGGTTCGCCGACCGGTCCGGCGACTGGTCGCGGTGGCGGCGCGGGCGCCGCCGGTGGAGGCGGAGCCGGTTTCGGTGGGTCAGCTGCCGTGAGCGTGATCGGAAGCTTCTCTATCGTTCCGGGCCGCACGGTGACCTCGCGCTCGAAGGCGACGACGCCGTCACCGGAAAAGCGGAGCCGATATGTGCCTGGACGCAGGCTGGGAAAGGCGACCTGGCCCGCCGAATCCGTCTTTCGCGTCATCGCGGCGCCACCGCTCAGGTCGACGCTCACATCGCCGAAAGGCGTCCCCTTACCGTCGGTCGCGGTAATCGCGAGTCCACCAACCGCGGTCGCCGCCGGTGGCCGTGCCGGTGTGCGCGGCGCGGTTTTCGGCGGTGTCGTTGGTTGCGGCTGCGCGGGTGCCGTCTTCGGTGGAGTGGTGGGCGGCGGCTGCGGCGCGGGCTTCGCCGGGGCGGCCTGTGCCAGCAGCAAGCTGAGCAGCAATGCGATAGCCATAGGTGAATTGTAGGTGGTCGGCTGTCCGTCGCGACAGCGATCGCGTTGGTCAGGAGGCGGCACGTCAGGACGTATAATCGCCAAGGCCGCCAGGGGTATCCCGCAGGGGATTGAGAGAAACCCTTGGAACCTGACCCGGTTCAGACCGGCGGAGGGAGTGCGGCGATCCTCACGCACTTCCCACCGGCCGTTCGTCTCTCTCTCAGCGGTTGGAACTCCCATGATTGACTTTGCAGCGGCGTATCCGAGTTCACGAAAGACCTTCGACGAGCGAATCGCGACGCTGACCCCCGGCGGAGGCGAGGTGATGCTGCAGGTGCCCGTGCGCGAGGTGGCACTGACCGGCGGCGAGCCGCCGGTGCGGCTCTACGACACGAGCGGTCCGCAGGGCCACGATGTGCGCCAGGGATTGCCGAAGCTGCGCGAACCATGGATTGCTGCCAGGCGCGCGGCTGGCGCTGTCGGCACGCAATTACATTACGCACGGCGCGGCGAGATCACCCCCGAGATGGAATTCATCGCCGTCCGCGAGGGGCTGCCGGCCGAGTTCGTCCGCTCCGAAGTGGCGCGCGGCCGCGCCATCATCCCCGCCAACATCAATCACCTGGAGCTCGAGCCGATGATCATCGGCCGGCATTTCCTGGTGAAGATCAACGCCAACATCGGCAATTCCGCGGTGCGCTCGTCGATCGAGGACGAGGTCGAAAAGCTGCAGTGGGCCACGCTGTGGGGCGCCGACACCGTGATGGATCTTTCGACCGGAAAGAACATCCACGAGACGCGCGAGTGGATCGTCCGCAACTCGCCGGTTCCAATTGGAACGGTCCCGATCTATCAGGCGCTCGAGAAGGTCGGGGGCCGCCCCGAAGATCTGACGTGGGCGGTGTACCGCGACACGCTGATCGAGCAGTGTGAACAGGGGGTCGACTACTTCACCGTTCACGCCGGCGTATTGCTGCGCTATATCCCGATGACCGCGCGGCGCGTGACCGGCATCGTGTCGCGCGGTGGTTCGATTCTGGCAAAGTGGTGTCTGGCGCACCATCAGGAGAACTTCCTCTATACGCGCTTCCGCGAGATCTGCGAGATCATGCGCGCCTACGACGTCTCATTCTCGCTTGGCGACGGCCTCCGTCCGGGTTCGATAGCCGATGCAAACGACGACGCGCAATTCGCGGAACTCAGGACGCAGGGCGAACTGACGAAGATCGCCTGGGAATACGACGTCCAGGTGATGAACGAAGGCCCGGGCCACATTCCCATGCACCTGATCAAGGAGAACGTGGAGAAGCAGCTGGAATGGTGTGGCGAGGCCCCGTTCTACACGCTCGGTCCGCTGACGACGGACGTCGCCCCTGGCTATGACCACATCACGTCCGCGATCGGCGCGGCGATGATCGGTTGGTACGGCACCGCGATGCTCTGTTACGTCACCCCGAAAGAGCATCTCGGCCTTCCCGACAGAGACGACGTCAAGGCTGGGGTCATCGCCTACAAGATCGCCGCGCACGCGGCCGATCTCGCCAAGGGCCATCCGCGCGCCCAGGCCTGGGACGACGCGCTGTCGAAGGCGCGCTTCGAGTTCCGCTGGCAGGATCAGTTCAACCTGGCCATGGACCCGGTGACGGCGCGCGCGTTTCACGACGAAACGCTGCCGGCGGAGGGCGCCAAGGTCGCCCATTTCTGTTCCATGTGCGGACCGAAATTCTGCTCGATGGAGCTGACGCAGCAGATTCGTGATGCGGGCATGCAGGAGAAATCAGTCGAGTTCCGCAAATCGGGCGAGCTCTACCTGAAGTCCAGCTCGTAATCGGATTGTCGGACAGTTCGTAGTAAGAACGGTCAAACTGCGAACCTATCCAACTATCCAACTACCAACTAGCCAACTAGCCAACTACCAACTAGCCAACTACCAACTAACGTGAGCGCCATCGACAAACTGAACGAACGAATCGGCGAGGTCATGGACCTTCGCCACGCAGCCGATCTCATCGAATGGGACGAACGCGTCTACATGCCGCCCGGCGGCGTCGCCGTCCACGGTGCGATGAGCGCCGCGCTGCGTCGCCTCGCCCACGAGAAGTTCACGTCCGCGGAAGTTGCCGAGACGTTGGAACAGGCGCGCGGCCTGGTCGCACGGGAGGATCCGGATTCCACCGCCGCGCGCACGGTCGCCGTCGTCGCGCGCGACTATTCGCGGGCGACGCGTGTGCCTGCGGAATTCGTGGCCGAACACGCGGCGGCTGTTTCAGCAGCACAGCACGTCTGGGCGCAGGCGAGGGCGAAGGCCGAATTCGCGCTGTTCAAACCGCACCTCGCGAAGATCATCGATCTCAAGCGGCGCTACGTCTCTTTCTTTCCGCCTGCCGATCACCCGTACGACGTGCTGCTCGACGAGTTCGAACCAGGCATGAGGACGGCCGATGTGAAGCGGCTGTTCGACGCGCTGCGCCAACGACAGGTCGCGATAATCAGGACGGTCACCGACCGGCCCGTGCCACCGGCACCGTTCCTGACGATCTCCTATCCCGAACATGAGGTGTGGCGCTTCGCAGTCGACGTCGTCACCGCGTTCGGCTTCGATTGGAATCGCGGCCGCCAGGACAAGTCGGTGCATCCGTTCGCGACTGGCATCGGTGCCGGAGATGTCCGCATCACGACGCGGTGGGTCGAGGGACAGCCGTTGGCGCTGCTGTTCGGCACCATGCACGAAGCAGGGCATGGGCTGTACGAACAGGGCGTCGCCGACGAGCACCAACGTACGCTGCTCGAGGGAGGGGCATCACTCGGGGTGCACGAGTCCCAGAGCCGGCTGTGGGAAAACATGGTCGGCCGCTCGCGTCCGTTCTGGGACCACTTCTTCCCGCGTCTACAGGCGAAATGCCCGTCGCAGCTGTCCGGCGTCGATGTCGACAGATTCCACAGCGCAGTCAACCGCGTCAAGCCGACGCTGATCCGCGTCGAGGCCGATGAAGCGACCTACAACCTCCACATCATGCTGCGCGTGGAACTGGAGCTGGCCCTGATCGAAGGGTCACTCAATGTTGATGATCTGCCATCCGCCTGGAACGTGAAGATGCAGGACTATCTCGGTCTGACGCCGCCCGACGACCGTGTCGGCGTCCTGCAGGACATTCACTGGGCCGCCGGCCTGTTCGGCTATTTCGCGACCTACACGCTCGGCAACGTGATAGCCGCCCAGCTCTGGAAGAAGTTCGGTGAGGTACACGCGGACCGTGATGTCGACATCGGCCGCGGCGACTTCTCAGCGTTGCTGGCGTGGCTGCGCGGCAAGCTGCATCAGCACGGCCGCAAGTTCGAACCCCAGGAGCTGGTTGAGCGGATTACGGGGTCGCCGGTGAATCCGGAACCCTATCTGCGCTATCTCGAACAGAAGTACGGCGACCTCTCAGGCTGATCAACGGGCGCACTGCGATCACCGCGGCGGCGTCCCCTCGGGCGCTGGCACGATCATGATGACGGTCGGAAACCGTTGTGGCTGTGCACCCACTTTCGGGTTCGGGTAACCTGCCGAGCCACCGCTCGTCCAGTCCTTCACCGTGACGCTCGGCGGAAACGCCATCGTCTCGTCTCGGAATCTCGCCAGCGTTCCGCCGGTAAACATGTGCGTCGGCGGGTCTTTGAATACAAGGTCACCCTTCTCGCCAGTCTGCGTGCGGTAGTAACCGATTAACTCTGCGAAGCTCGCCGTTGTCCCAAAGAGGTAATAGCGTTGACCGCGCCCGGCGTCGTAGGAGCCGAGAAATTGCGCTCCCGGAAACAGGGCAACGCCCAGTGTTGATGCGGTCGGCGCGTTGTCGCCGGCGGGAGCCGCCTGTTGCACTGCCGGTGCAGCGGGCGGCGGAGTCGTCGGTGGTGGCGTCGCCGGTCGCGCTGTCGCCGGTGGCGAAGTCGCCGGACGCGATGGCTGCGAGCTGCCGGCGCGAGGGAATGGTTGAGGGGTCTGTGCCACACCGACAGCGGTCAGCGAAGTAATGAAAAGGGCGGCAAGAAGGACGCGCAGCATCCTCGCATTATAGAAGTGGTAACACGCGTCCGCGTCCGTCAGCTGAGACGGCTTCGACGTAAGTCGCTGCGACTGCGTCAGTTGCCCACGCGATTGGTCCCGGAAACCCGCGGCTACCCGGTGGCGTGCATCTTGCCTTCGGTACGGCCGTGACCGGGCCGGCCGTTTCAGCGGCCTCCGGTTAGGAGGATCGACTCGTGGACGACTTCGATATCGCACAAAGCAAGATTGGTGAGTCTGCACAGCGGGTTGTCGATCGCGCGGTCGAAGAATCGCGCCGACGGGATCACGCGCTGCTCACGAACGAACACATCTTCCTCGCGTTCGCACAGGTCGAGTGGGACACGTTCTCTCAGGTCATGCGCGACCTCGAGCTCAATCCGCACGAGATTCTGCAGGGACTGGAAGAGCACCTGCAGGTGCTGCCGACGTTTTCAGACCGCGAACTGCGCGTCGCGCCGGCGACCAAGCTCGTGTTCAAGCTTGCGTTTCATCACGCCAGCCGGTCCGGCCGGCAGACGATTGAATCATCCGATCTGTTCTCCGCCATTTTCGAAGAGAGTCAGGGTGTTCCCGTGTCGATCATCCGGCGGCACGGCGTCGAGCCGGATGTGCTCGTGTCGCGGATTGCGACACGGATGCGCGACAACGAACTGCGGGAGGAGCGGCTGCGCAAGCGCTTCGAGCTGCCGCCGTTCCTGAAGCACTTCGCGACAAACCTGAATCTGCTCGCACGACAGGACAAGATCGCGCCCGTCTATGGACGCGACCACGAAATTCAACAGGTGCTCGAAATCCTCTGCCATCGCGAGCGATCGAATTCCGTCATGCTCATCGGTGAGCCGGGCGTCGGCAAGACGGCGATCGTCGAGGGGCTTGCCCGCCGCATCGAGTTCGACCCGGAGACCGTTCCGGTCCGGCTGCGCGACTGCCAGGTGGTCAACCTGCAGATGAACACGATGGTCGCCGGCACGATGCTGCGCGGCATGTTCGAGGATCGGATTCAGAACGTCATCCGTGAGATCAAGGAGCGACCGAACCTGATTCTGTTCGTGGACGAGGCGCACACAATGGTCGGCGCCGGTTCGGCGCTCGGCGCGCCGTCGGATGCCGCAAACGTGTTCAAGTCGGTGCTGGCGCGCGGGGAAGTGCGGATGATCGGCGCCACGACGCTGAGTGAGTACAAGGAATATATCCAGGAGGACGAGGCGCTGGCCCGTCGGTTCCGCACCGTGCACGTGGCGGAACCGTCGGTGGAAGAGACGCGGCGCATTCTTTACAACCTGCGGCCGCGTCTCGAACGCAACTACTCGGTGCGTCTGCTCGACGACGCCATCGAGACCGCTTTGGAAATGTCGCCGCGGTATCAGCGGCACCTGCATCTGCCCGACAAAGTGATCGGGTGGCTGGATACGGCTGCGGTGCGTGCCGAAATCGACCGCCGCTGGGAAGTGCGGTCGCAGGATGTCATCGAAGTGATTTCCCACGCGGCGCAGATTCCGAGCGACATGGTGTTCCGCGACGTCGGCGATCGGTTCAAGGACATCGAACAACGGCTCGCCAAACGCGTCGTCGGTCAGAGGAAAGCGGTCGAGGCTCTCGCGCATCGCCTCGTGCTCAACAAGGGGCCGCTGAAGGACGGGTTCGACCGACCCGACGGCGTCCTGTTGTTCCTCGGGCCAACGGGCGTCGGCAAGACGGAGTTGGCCAAAGCGATCGCCGAGTTCCTGTTCGGCGACGGGAAAAAGATGATCCGCGTCGACATGTCCGAGTATCAGGACGGCGGTGTCTCCGTTGACAAACTGATTGGCATGCCGCGCGGCATCGTCGGCAGCGAACGCGGGGGGCTGCTGACGAACCAGCTCAAGGACACGCCGTGCTCCGTCGTCCTGCTCGACGAAATCGAGAAGGCCAGTCCGACGCTGTTGAACCTGTTCCTGCAGGCATTCGACGAAGGTTGGCTGACCGACGGTCGCGGCAAGCGGGTCTACCTGTCCGATGCGATCGTCATCATGACGTCGAATGCGGGCTCGGAGCACTTCCGCAGACTGCAGAGTCCCTTCGGATTCCGATCGGGCCAGATGCGTGTGGAAGAAGTGCAGTCGGAGATCAACCGTGAATTGGAGCGACGGTTCCCACCGGAGTTCCGAAACCGTATCGACCAGGTCGTCGTCTTCGAGCCGCTGACGAAGGACGAAGTGCGTCAGATCGCGATCAAGTACATCGACGAGGTGACCGGTACGCTGAAGCGTTGGAACAAGACGCTGACGCTGGATCCCGAGGCGCTCGACAAGATCGTGACGGACGGTTACAGCCTGGCCTACGGCGCGCGCTTCCTGAAACGTGTCATCGACGACCGCATCAAGCTGCCGCTCAGCCAGCAGTGGAAGGAAGCGAACAGCTTCCGCGCCACTGTCAGGGACGATCAAATCGTCCTCGAAGCCGTGGGCCCGCGCCTGATCGCTTCGAGCGATCCGGAAGCCGTAGCGGTGTAGGCTAAATGCAGAATTCAGAATGCAGAATGCAGGATGCAGACGTCAATCTGTATTTTGCATTTTGCATTTTGCATTTTGCATTCTGAATCTTCTGGCTCCACTTTAGTCGCGCCAACGAAGCATCTGCTGTTCCGCGACTTTCACGGGCTCTTCCGACCGCGCATCGTCTTCATCCCGACGATTCAGACCGTATTTGTTCCGCAATGTGTTGAAGAGTTCGTGCACCTGGTTGCGGTATGACGCAGGCGCGTACTTCCGCTGGTACAGCTGCGCGTACCCGTCGACGAGCTCCGGATGTTCTGCGGCCAGCCAACGGTTGAAATGGTCGCGCGTCCCACCTTCGAGGAACATCACATTGCAGCCGACAAAGCGCGCCCCATGGTCAGCGATAGCCTTCATCGTCTGCTCCATGAGGGCCGGGCGCGACGACAGACCGGGCACGATCGGGTTCATCAGCACGCCGGCGCGCACGCCGGCGTCAACGAGCTCGCGAACGGCCCGCAGGCGTTGCAGCGGGGGCGCCGTTCCTGGTTCCAGTTTTCGCCAGACATCTTCGTCGACACACGGCACGCTGATGTAGACGCTGCAGCCGGCAACCCGTGAAAGGTCCGCGAGGACGTCCTTGTCGCGCACGATCATTGGTCCCTTGGTGACGACGCCGGCAGGATTCCGGTAGTCGCAGAGCGCCTGCAGCGCGCCGCGCGTCAGCTTGTAGTGCCCCTCGATCGGCTGATAGCAGTCGGTCGCAGTGCCAACGGCCACGTAGTCGCCCTTCCACGATGGCTTCTGCAGCTCGCGCCGCAGAACCTCCACGAAGTTGGTCTTTGCGAAGATGACGGAGGCGAACTCGTCGTCGGCGCCGAGTTCGAATTGCGTGTGATACCGGCGCGCGTAGCAGTAGTGGCAGGCGTGAGTGCAGCCGCGGTAAGGATTGAGCGTCCACTCGAATGGCATCCCTTTGACGGGATTCAGCGCCGACCGGCAGCGCACCTCCTGATAACTGGCGGCGTCCGCCCGGCGGGTTGCGTCGGTGAGCGCGTCAGCGCCGCCACCGATCCGTATGAGGTCGGCGACGTCGCGGGTGGTTGGTTTGGGCTTCCCGAGATCGAAGAGAAGGGGGGCCGTTTCCATCGAATGTGACCTTCGCCGACTGGCGAAGATATCACGAAACAAGGCGATTACAGCAGCGGATCCGGTGCGTCAGCCCTGCCGTTTCGCGTCGCGCCAGTACTGCAGCAGGTCGTCGATCATTTTGTCGAACGCAACCTCGGGCTGCCATCCCGTCGCGGCTCGCAGCCGTTGTGCGTTGCCGGCCAGGTACGGGATGTCGTTGGCGCGAAGTCTCGTCGGATCCTGTTCTATGCGAATCGGGGCGCGTGCCCGCGCAATCAGGGCGTCAACGAGAGAGCGGACGGGACGGGCGATGCCCGACGCGACGTTGTAGACAGTTCCCGGGGTACCCGCCTTCATCAGCGCGATGTAAGCACGCACGGTGTCGCGGACGTCGATGACATCGCGTTGAGCGTCGAGATTCCCAACCTTGATGACGGGCGCGACATCCCCCCGCTCGATCAGCGCAATCTGGCGCGCCACGCTTGGCGCGACAAACGACGGCTTCTGACGTGGACCGGTGTGGTTGAACGAGCGTGTCACCACGACTTCAACGCTGCCGCCGGAAGAACGCAGCGCCAGCTCCTCCTGCGCCAGCTTGCTCAGCGCATACGGACTGGACGGGCCAATCGGGTCTTCTTCCTCGATTGGACCATTCGAAGGCGCATACACGTGCGCCGAACCGATGACTACGATGCGGCAGGGCTGTCGCATGCGCTCCAGCTCGTCGAGCAGGTGATGCGTCCCGAGCACATTCACGGCCAGCGGCGCAGCGGTATCGGCCCACGATTCGGCAACATACGGCCATCCGGCGAGGTGGTAGATCGAGGACGGACGGAGACTGCGCACCGCCTCGCGGACGGCGGTCACATCGAGAATGTCCACACGTTGCCATTGCGCAAGGAGGGCGAGCTCAGCCGATGGTTCTGACCGCGACCAGGCGACGACATCATCCCGGCCAGCGAGGTGCTCGAGCAGGTGACTGCCGGCGAACCCTGCAGCTCCGGTGACGAGAGTGATCGTCACTTAGGTGGAACGCTGTTCGTACTGCTGCGTGTAGTACTCGCGGAATGCGGGATCGTTTTCCTTGATCGGCCGCCACCACCACTCGTTGCGGCGATACCAGTCGACGGTCTGTGCCAAGCCCTCATCGAACGATACCTGCGGTGACCAGCCGAGGCCGCGCAGCTTCGTGGTGTCCAGGCAGTAGCGGCGGTCGTGTCCTTTGCGGTCTGCCACCGGTTTGATGAGTGACGCCGGCTTGCCGACGAGCGAGAGGATCCGGTTCGTCAGCTCGACGTTCATGATGTCGTTGCCGCCGCCGATGTTGTAGACCTCGCCGTTGGTCGCCGTGTCGATAAGGAGATCGACCGCGCGACAGTGGTCGTCCACGTGCAGCCAGTCGCGGACGTTGCGGCCGTCGCCATAGAGCGGCACCGGAATGTCGTCGATCGCGTTGGTCACGAACAGCGGGATCACTTTTTCCGGGAACTGATAAGGGCCGTAATTGTTCGAGGCCCGCGTGATGATCACCGGCACTTCGTAGGTGGCCCAGTAGCTGTAGGCGAGCCGATCCGCGCCGGCCTTGCTTGCCGCATAGGGGTTGCGCGGCTTCAGCTCGTCGGTCTCGCGGCTGGCTCCAGTCGGCACGCTCCCGTAGACCTCGTCCGTCGAGATCTGGACGAAGCGGCGAAGAGTCTTCGCCCGTCTCGCGGCTTCGAGCAGTACGAAGGTCCCTTCGACATCGGTGCGGATGAAATCGCCCGCCGCCATGATCGACCGATCGACGTGCGTCTCGGCGGCAAAGTGCACGACAACGGCCGACCGTTCCACCAGCGGATTGCTGACCGCGGCATCGCCGATGTCGCCATGCACGAATTCATGGCGCGGGTTCGTCATCACGTCGTGCAGGTTTTCCCGCCGGCCCGCATACGTCAGCTTGTCGAGTGTCGTCACCCGCCAATCCGGATGCTGCGCGAGCGCGTAGCGGACGAAGTTGCTGCCGATAAAACCGGCGCCACCGGTGACGAGGACCTCAACCATCCTTGCGGGTCCAATCGTACGGCAGCGTGTTGTGCGGTTCGACTCGGTACTCGTCGGGCTGCGCGTAGTGGTACGGCTCGTTGGGGACGTTGACGACGAGCGCCATGTCGCTGCTGATGCACTTCCAGCCGTGGTAGACCAGATTGGGCACCTGAACGAGCACCGGGTTCTGCGTGCCGACGAAGAACTCGTTGACCGCGTTGCGCGTCGGTGAATCGTCGCGCGTGTCGACGAGCACCAGCTTCACCATGCCCGCGACGCACGCGAAGTTGTCGATCTGTTGCTCGTGGTAATGCCAGGCCTTGACGACGCCGGGATATGTGGCCGAGACGTACACCTGTCCGAATTTCGTGTAGAACTCCGGATCGTCAACCCGCAGAATCTCCATCAAGTATCCGCGTTCGTCCGGGATCAGTCTGAGCGACCGGGTCTTGACTCCGGCAATCCGTGGATGCTTGGCCGCAGGCGCGACGTAAGTGGCCGGGTTTACCATCTGATACCCACTTCCGAATTATCTCCGAGGGTGAAGCGATAGGCACTCGGCTTCACTGGAATCCGATAGATCTTCACATTCTTGCCAATCAGGCTGTCGCTGACGCGATTGGCAAGATCACGCAGGCACGATCCCTCGAGCACGATGCTGTGCTCGACTTCCGTGTCCTGAATCTCCACACCGTTCATGATGGCTGTATAAGGACCGATGTAGGCCTGAATGATCCGTGCGTCCCGTCCGATGATTGCCGGTCCGCGAATGACCGATCGCTCGACGACGGCACCCGGCTCGATCACCACCTTGCCCTCGATTCGGCTCTCGGCGTCCACGGAGCCTTCGATCCGCCGGTCGAACGTCTCGAGAATGAGCCGGTTTGCCTCCAGCATGTCCTCGACTTTCCCGGTATCCTTCCACCATCCGTCAACGATGTGTGGCCGGACGACGAGGCCGCGATCGATCAGGTCCTGAATCGCATCGGTGATCTCCAGCTCATTGCGGAAGCTCGGCTTGATCCGGTTCACCGATTCGAACACAGCCGGGCCGAACATATAGACGCCGACCAGTGCCAGGTCGCCGATCGGTTCCTTCGGCTTCTCGACGAGGCGCACAACTTTGCCGTCGTGCAGCTGGGCAACGCCGAACATCTGCGGGTCTGGCACACGCGCCAGCAGGATCTGCGCGGCCGGCCGTTCGCGATCGAACTCCTGCACGAACGGTGTGATCCCCTTGTTCAACAGGTTGTCGCCGAGATACATCACGAACGGTTCACCGGCAATGAACTTCTCGCTGATCTTGACGGCGTGCGCCAGACCCCGGGGCGCGTCCTGCTCGATGTACTCGACGCGGATGCCGAATCGCGACCCGTCACCCACGGCCTCGCGAATCTCGGCCTGCGTCTCGCCGACGACGATCCCGACCTCGCGGATGCCGGCCGCGGCAACGGCTTCAATCCCGTAAAACAGCACCGGCTTATTGGCGACGGGCACGAGTTGCTTCGCGCTCGTGTACGTCAGGGGCCGCAGCCGGGTGCCTTTGCCGCCGCTGAGAATGAGCCCCTTCACAGGTCAGGGTTGCCCGCCGAACAGGCCGAAAAAGTTGGAGAACGTGCCGAGACCGGCCAGCACGAACGCGAAATTGAGGCGACGATCGCTGGGAATCGGCGAAGCACTGGTCGACGTGAAGTTCACCACCTGATAATCAGCCTGGATGCCGCAGCACTGGGCCAGGTAGGCACCGCCGAGGCTTTGGCTGTAAATGTACCCGGCGTCAATGTCCCAGTTCAATCCATAGAACGCCGTCATCCGTCCCTGCGCAAAGCGCCAGGACGACGATCCGGACAGGTAGCTGCTGGTGTCGGAGGTCGGCGTGAATCGCTGGCGGCTGAAGGTCAGGTTGCCGGAGCCGGAACCGGCGTTGATGGTGCTGCCGGCGGTGAGGAGCTGCAAGCCGTTGCCCGTGACGTCGTATTCCAACCTCGCGTTTGCGTCGAAGAACGTCGTCGGCGAGACGCGTGCAATAACCGCCACAGGCGAGAGGTCGATTGGCTT
>Ga0111538_10000400_pt1 | contig 57007 bp, 58 predicted proteins | sample SoiMethybrSBSTD1_FD_79669 | JGI IMG/M metagenome (GOLD analysis project Ga0111538, IMG submission 79669) | Bulk soil microbial communities from a Populus tree surrounding site in Tennessee, USA - Soil MetaG P. TD hybrid SBSTD1 (version 2)... | ecosystem: Environmental > Terrestrial > Soil >... | reverse complement strand
CGCGGCGGCCGCCGCCACGCAGAGCACCAGCAGGCCGATCGCCAGCGGCGCGACGGCCGTCGCGACGGCGGTGAGGCCGTTCTGGAACAGTTCGAGGGCCCGCTCGGGGTCGGGCGCCGACGCCAGGTTCATGCCCCGCTTGAACAGTTCCGTCGCGCTCGTCGTCGCGCTCGTCAGCGCCCGCGGGACGAGGAAGCTCGCCACCAGCATGCCGGCCCAGGCGCCGAGGTCGGGGGTGCGGGCGACCTGACCCTCGGAGATCGCCTTCTTCTTGCGTTGGGCTGTGGGTTTCTCGGTCTTCTCGCCGGCCACGAGGTCTCACCCGCCGATCAGCGTGATCATCGCCTGCACCGCCCTGTCGACCAGGCCGTTGAAGGCCTGCGGCAGCAGCACGATCGCGGTCCCGGCCACGGCGATCGTCAGCAGGATCTTGACCGGGAACGCCAGCGAGAACACGTTCAGGCCCGGGGCGACGCGGGTGAGCAGGCCCAGCGCCACGTCGGTGCAGAACAGCACGGCGACCAGGGGACCGGCGATCTGAACGGCCGCCAGGAACATCTGGCCGATGCCGTCGGTGAGCAGCCGGGCGAACGTCTCGAACGAGAAGACGCCGTTCAGTGGCAGCGCCTTGTACGACGTCGTGAAGCCGCGCAGGATCATGGCGTAGCCGTCGGTGGCGAACAGCAGCGCGGTGGCGATGATGTTGTAGAACCGGCCGAACACCGACGTGCCGCTCATCGAGAACGGGTCGAAGGCGAACGCGACCGAGAAGCCGCCGAACATGTCGATGATGGCACCGGCGGCCTGGACGGCAGCGAAGAACAGCCCGGTGAGGAAGCCGAGCGCGGCGCCGACGACGACCTGTTCGGCCGCCGCGATGAGGAAGGCCCCGCCGTCCGAGGTCGGCGGGGCCTGGCCGGCCAGCGAGGGCCCGATCGGCAGCGCGATGGCCACGCTGACCATGCCCTTGATCGTGTTGGGGATCATGCGGGAGTTGAACGGCGGGACCGCGATCAGCCATGCGGCGGCCCGTATCGACGCGAGCAGCACGGCGACCAGGGTCCCGTTCGCCAGCTCCAGGTTCATGGCCGGACCTGGCTCCGCGAGGTACAGCCATGGAGCCGATCCGCGCAGCGGATCGGCTCGCTGAGCCGGTAGCTGACCTCGCTCCGCTCGGTCATCGCAGCAGTGACGGGATCTGCTCGAAGAGGTTGGTGGTGTACGTGATCATCTGGTGCAGCATCCAGTTGCCGCTGAACAGCAGTGCCACGCCGACGCCGACCGCCTTGGGCACGAACGACAGGGTGGCCTCCTGGATCTGGGTGACCGACTGGAACAGGGAGATGCCGAAGCCCAGGATGAGCGCGGTGAGCAGAATCGGCGCCCCGAGCTTCATCGAGATCTCGAAGGCCTGCACGCCGAGCTGAACGACCTGAGTATCCGTCATGAAGTGATCCCCTACTTGTAGCTGGCGACGAGGGCGGTGATGATCAGCCCCCATCCGTTGACGAGGACGAAGAGCAGCATCTTGAACGGCAGCGACACGGTGACCGGCGGCAACATCATCATGCCGAGCGACATGAGTGCCGCCGAGACCACCATGTCGATGATCAGGAACGGTATGTAGATGACGAAGCCGATGATGAAGGCCGCCCGCAGCTCGGACAGCGCGAAGGCCGGGATCAGCGTGGTCAGCTCGACGTCGTCGGCGTTCTTCGGCAGCGGTTTGCCCGCCACCTTGGTCAGCAGCGCGATCTCATCCTCACGCGTGTGCTTGAGCATGAACGTGCGCAGTGGTTCCACTCCGTCGGTGAACGCGACGGACTGCGTCTTCTCCCCCTTCAAGTAGGGCTGCACGCCCTGCTTGTTCATCTCACTGACTGTCGGCCCCATGATGAACAAGCTGAGAAAAAGGGCGAGCCCGGCTATCACCTGATTGGGCGGGACGCTCTGCAGACCCAGGGCATTCCGGCTGATCGACAACACGACGAACACCTTGGTGAAACAGGTGCACAAGAGAAGAATCGCGGGGGCAACGGACAAAATGGTCAGCGCCAGGAGGATCACGATCGACTGGCTCGGCTTGCCGCCGCCCACGTCGATGTTGACGCCGCCGGTCGGCGCCGCGGGCGCGGTGGGTGGCGCGGGCGGCGCCGGGGTCGGCGCCGCGAGGGCCTCCTGCGCGAAGACCTGAACGACGACGATCGCCAGCAGCGCCAGCGCACCGGCGCGGGCCCACGGGCGCGAGAGGATCATGTCCGCCGGCCCTTGAACACCGCCGACGCGGCCTGCCGCCACGTCGAGGGGGACAGCGCCGAGCCGGCGAGCGGGCCGGAGCCGGTGAGCGCGTCGAGCGAGAGTTGCTCGCGGACCTCGTGCGACGGATGGGCGGCGGCCTCGATCGCGTCCGGGTCGGCCTCGGCGAGCAGGGTGACGGTCTGGTCGGTCACGCCGATCACGTAGGCCCGCTCGCCGACCCGCACCACCGCCACCGACGCCCCACGGGTGAGCGCCTGCCGCGCCAGCACCGACAGGGCACCGCCGCCACGCCCGGACAGCGGCCGCCGGGCCACCCTGGCCAGGCCCCACATCAGCAGCAGGACGACGGCCAGCGAGAAGAAGATCCGGAGCGCAACCTCGATCATCACGGCACGATCTCGGTGATCCGGATACCGAAGTTCTCGTCGATCACGACTACCTCCCCGCGCGCGATCAGCCGCCCGTTGACGAGCAGATCGGTGGGGCCGCCGGCGACCCGGTCCAGTTCGATCACCGCGCCGGGCGCCATCGCGAGCAGGTCCCGCACGCTCATCCGGGTGCGGCCCAGCTCGGCGGTGATCTCCATCTCGACGTCGTGGAGCAGCTCCAGGCCGCCCCGCACCACGGGCGTGCCGCGCGGGCCGGGGGTCAGCGGCGCGAACCCGGCCGGGATCGGCTGTCCCCCGGGCAACGCGGGCTCGCTGGAATGGCGGCCGCCGCCCGCGGGCGCCGGGCCGCCCACGTGCGCCGGGCCGCCCACGTGCGCCGGGCCGCCCGCGGGCGCCGGGCCGCCGGCGGCACCGGGATCCGACCCGACGACGTCAGTCCCGCCGATCTGCACCTCGATCGCGAGCGCCAGCAGGGCGTTGACCGCGCCGTCGGCATCCGTCAGCGGAACCAGCAGCCCGCCCGCCGCCAGCACCGCGGCCGTCGCGGCGGCCGGATCACCCTCGAGGCCCGGGTCGACGACGACGGGCCCGAGCGTCGCCGCGGCCGCCTCCAGCGCCGGGCGCACCGCCTGACCGAGGTCGAGCGCACCGAGCGGCGTGCTGGCCAGCGCCGCGACGAGGTCCGGGCCCACCACGACGACGATCTCGCCCTGCGCGGTGCCGGTGAACCGGGCGCTGACGGCCTGGCCGGTCAGCGTCACGGGTTGGTCGGTCGGTGCACCCACGACCAGCGGCGTGGCGGCCGGCAGCAGCCCCACGGCCGCTTCCGCCGCCGCGAGCACGCGGGCGTGGGTCACCGGCACGGCAGCACCTCGCTCCGCGAGGTGCCGCCTTCGACGCGACCGCCGCGCTTCGCGCGGCGTTCGCGTCCGTCGTTGATGCGCTCGCTTCGCTCGCTGATCGTCATGCTTCCTCCTGGGGCGGCGGCACGACGAGGCAGGCCAGGCGCTGCCCGGAACTGCCGGCGACGGCGTGCGCGAACGTGACCCCGGCCGAGGTGACGGCCAGCGGGTTCGTGACCGGGTGTTCCAGCGGCACGATGTCGCCCGGGCGCAGCGTGACGAGGTCACGGGGCGACATGAGCACGGAGTTGAAGCGCACCGAGACCTCGACGGGGGTGTTGCCGAGGCCCGCGGTCATGCTCCGCTGGGCGGCGTCGCGGGCCTGCCGCTGCGCGGCGCTGAGCCCGGCGCTGTCCGAGTCGATGGCGAGGTGCGGCAGCAGGCCGGCGAACGGCGTGCACACGGTGCCGATGCACTCCTCGGCGCCGACCCGCATCTCGAACGACACGATGATCACCGCGTCGGAGGCGGACGCCGCCTGGGCGAACTGCGGGTTGTACTCCAGGCCGACGATGCGCGGGGTGAGGTCGACGATCGACTCGAACGAGAAGCGAAGCTCGTCGAGGATGCGCTCGAGCACCCCGTGGACGAGCGGGGTCTCGATGTCGGTCAACGGGCGCTCGGGCTGCTTGCCGCCGGGTCCGCCGAGCATGTGGTCGACCCATACCAGCGGCATGCTGGGGGACATCTCGAAGATGGTCTTGGCCGGCATCGGTTCGAGCTCGACCATGAACATGCAGGTCGGGTTGTCCAGGCCGGAGATGTACTCGTCGTACGTGATCTGCTCGATGGCGATCAGCGTGATCTGTGAGGCGACGCGGAGGCTGCTGGTGAGCAGCGTGGTGTAGCGCCGGGCGAACGTCTCGTACGCCATCTGCAGCATCCGGACGTGTTCGCGGGTGAGCTTCGTGGGCCGCCGGAAGTCGTACGGCACCGGTCCGGTCGTGGACCGGTTGCTGGTCCGTCGGTTCGTCCGTCCGCCCGACCGGGCGGTGCCGGCCTTTGGCGACTGGCTCACGATCGGCCCATCGGCAGCACCCGAGCCGGGTTGAGAAAAGTCCGGTCGGATGACAGTTGCGCCGAATGGGGTTCTGTAGCGACGGCGATTCCCGTGCCCGAGGGGCACGGGAATCCCGGACCGCTTCTACTGCATCACGAACTCGGTGAAGTAGACGTCGTAGACCTCTTCCTCGTACGCCTTCTTGACCTTCTCGACGAGCTCCTTCTTCTGCTCCTCGCGAGCCTCGTTGGTCGACAGCTCGGCCACCGCCTTGTTGCTGAACTGGCTGATGACGAGGTCCAGTGCCTTGCTGCCGTTGGGTTCCTCGTGCGCCTCGGCCGAGGCCTGCAGCGCGATGCTGATCTTCAAGAAGTGCCCGTCGGCCAGGTTGACGGTGATCGCGTCGAGCGTGACGACGGCGCCCGGCTCGTAGGTGACCGCCTCGGGCTCGCTCTTCTTGAAGAACATGAAGTACGAGCCGGCGCCGCCGCCGCCGAGCAGCAGCACGGCGAGCAGGATGATGATCAGCTTCTTCTTGCTCTTCTTCGGCGCCTCGGCGCCCTCGGGGGTCTCGGTGCCCTTGTCCTTGGCCATGATCTCTCGTCCTCAGCAGTTCGTGGGGTGGCGGGGTGGTGGGTATTCACTTGGCCTTGGCGATGCCGGGCAGGAGCGCGCGCTCGTCGGCCGGCAGGCTCGACATGACGACGACCTCGACGCGGCGGTTCTGCGTCACCGCCCGCGGGTCGCTCGGCGGGTACAACGGACGGGTGTCCGCGTAGCCGGCCGCGCTCAGCCGGGTCTCCGGCAGGTGGTAGTTGTCGATCAGGTACCGGACGACGCTGGACGCGCGGGCGGAAGACAGCTCCCAGCCGCTCGGGTAGTTCTGCGTTCCACCCGGAAGCTGGTTGGTGTGCCCGTCGACCTGGATCTTGTTCGGTAGCGACGCCACCAGGGGACCGATCGAGTCGAGCACCTTCTTGCCGCCGTCGAGCAGGGTCGCGCTGTCACCGGGGAACACCACCTGGTTGGTGACGATCGTGACGACGAGACCGCGCTCGTCGATGCTGAACTTCACCGCGTCGGCCATCCCCTTCGCGGCGAGCTCGGCCTCGAGCTTCTTCTTGACCTCTTCGAGCTTCTCGACCTCGGCCTTCGCGTGCCGCGCCAGCTGCGACTGCTTGGCCCGGTCGGCCGCCGCAACCGCCTTCTGCAGCTGCTCGTCGCTGATGTCGCCGGAGTTCGGGTCGACCGGGACACCGACCTTCTGGCCGGGGTCGAACGGCAACGGGTCCTCCTGCTCCTGGACCTTGGTGCCCTTGCCCTCCAGCGCCACGCTCTCCGCTCCGAAGCCGGCCGCGAGGCCGGCCTTGAGCTTGGTGAACTTGGTGACGTCGACCTGGCTCATGGCGAACAGCACGAGGAAGAGAACCATCAGCAGCGTCATCATGTCGGCGTAGCTGACCAGCCAGCGCTCGTGGTTCTCGTGCTCCTCGTGGGGAGGATGCTTCTTGTGACGGCGAGCCTTGGAACCGTGACCGCCGCCGTGACCGCCCGACATCAGGCCGCCTTCTTCTCGTCGGCCGGTGCGGCGTCACCCGGCGGCAGCAGGCTGCGCAGCTTCTGGGCGACGAGGCGCGGGTTGGCCCCGGACTGGATGTTCACGATGCCGGCGATGACCATCTCCATCTCGGTGGCCTCGAGCTCCGACACGCGCTTGACCTTGGCCGACAGCGGCAGCCACATGAGGTTGGCGCTGAGCAGGCCCCACAGGGTGGCGACGAACGCGCTCGCGATCAGGTGACCGAGCTTCTCGGGCTCGCTCAGGTTGGACAGCGCGTTGATCAGACCCAGTGTGGTGCCGACGATGCCGACGGTCGGCGCGTAGGCGCCCATGTCCGCCAGGATCTTCGCGTTCAGCTTGTCGACCTTGCGCTTGGCCTCGACCTCGGCCTCCAGGATGTCCTGGAGCTCGTCCTGGTCGGTGCCGTCGACGGCGAGCTGGAGGCCCTTGCGCAGGAACTCGTTCTCGACGTCCTTCATGCCGTCCTCGAGCGCCAGCAGGCCCTCGCGGCGGGCCCGCTCGGCGAGCTTGACGATCGACTCCACCAGGGCGTCCGAGTCGCTCTTCTTGCTCAGCAGGGCGTTCTTGACGGCGAGGAACATGCCGGTGAAGTCCTTGAGCATGCCGCCGGCGAGGGCGACACCGAACGTACCGCCGAAGATCAGGATGAGCGGCGGCAGCAGGAACATCTCACCGATGCTCCCGCCCTCCAGGAAGATGAGCGTGAAGACGGAGCCGAAGGCTACGACGATTCCGACGATGCTGGCCGGATCCATGTCAACGCTCCCTGGGGTGCAGCTGGACGACGTTGGTCGGCTCAGCGTCGGTGTCTACAGTGGACCTGTCGGAGACCACGTGCGGGCGGGCGGGTGCGCCGGGCGTGTGCTGTGCGAGGTGCTGTGCGTCGGCGACGATGGTGGCGCGGAACTGCCGGATGAGGCTGATCACCTCGGGCAGTGACTCGGCGACGATGTACTTCTTGCCGTCGACGAGCGTGATGACCGTGTCCGGCGTGCAGTCGGCACGCTCGACGAGGTCGGGGTTCAGGGCGAAAACGGGGCCGCCCAGGCGGGTCAGGAGTATCACGGTTGTCTTCCGTCCTAGGCGCGTCTGGGCGGCCGTCGTCAGTTGGTGGATTAGCGCTTCATGTTGACGAGCTCCTGCAGGAGCTCGTCCGAGGTCGTGATGACCTTCGAGTTGGCCTGGAAGCCGCGCTGAGCAACGACGAGGTTGGTGAACTCCTGACCGAGGTCCACATTGGACATTTCCAGGGCCTGACCCTGCAGGAACCCGCGGCTACCCGTGCCGGCGGTGCCCAGGCGCGGCTCGCCCGAGTTGACCGTCGAGCGGTACATCGACTCGCCGGCCTTCTCCAGACCCGGGGGGTTGTTGAAGTTGGCGAGGGCCAGCTGCGCCAGCGTCCGCTTCAGGCCGTTGGAGAACACGCCGGTGACCATGCCGTCCTTGGCGATGCTGAACGAGGACAGCGAACCCATCGAGTAGCCGTCCTGGCTGGCGGGCGCGACCGTGTTCTGGCCCGCGTAACCGGTGATCTTGGTCAGGTCGATCGCGAAGCTGTACGGGTCGCCCGGCTTGCCGGCGATGGACTGCACGTTCACCCGGAAGGGGTCCGGGTTCCCGTCGTTGTCCAGGTCCGGCGGCCCGGAGCCGGTCACACCGAGGTCGATGACGGTGGGGTTGTTGGGGTCGGTGATCTCGTTCGGTGCCGCTGCGTCCTCGTCGAATGCCTGGACGCCCCAGCTGTTGCCCGGCAGGGCCTGCCGGGTGAACGTCACGGAGACGGTGCGCTCGGTACCGAGCATGTCGTAGGTGCGGATCGAGCTCGTGATCTTCGTGCCGGGGGCGGCGTCGCTGGGCAGGTTGCCACCGAAGAACGCCTCGGTGGTCGTCTTGGGCTGGAAGAGCGTGCTGATCGGCAGCACGACGTCGTCCGGCACCTGCTTGGTGTCGACCTGGCCCTGGGCGTCGACGCCCCAGCCCTGCACGACCATGCCGGAGTTGTTCACCAGCCGGCCGTCGGCGTCGAAGGTGAAAGCGCCGTTGCGGGTATACATCTGCTCGCCCTTGTTCTTCGCCACGAAGAACCCGTCACCGTTGATCATCATGTCCGTGTTCTTGCCGGTGACCTGGGCCGAGCCCTGGGCGAAGTTCGTGGTGACGGCGTCGGTGCGCACACCGAGGCCGACCTGCGACGGGTTGGTACCGCCGTTGCCGGCCGCCGGCGCGCTCGAGCCGGTGACCAGCTGGCTCAGGGCGTCCTGGAACAGCACACTGGAGGACTTGAAGCCCATCGTGTTGACGTTCGCGATGTTGTTCGACGTCACGTCCAGCATCAGCTGGTGTGACCGCAGACCGCTGATGCCGGAGAATAGGGAACGCAGCATGTCGGATGTTGCCTTTCGTTGCGCGGGTTGCGGGTAGCGAGACCTACTACGGGTTGGTGGTGGGTCGGACTTCCTTGACCTGCGACAGCGCAACATCCGTGTTCCCGATCTTGAGCATCGGGTTGCTGCCGATAGTGGTTGCGGCGACGACGCCGGTGTGCGGGTCGCCCTTCTCGTCGGTGTAGGTGACGGTGCGGCCGATGAGGTTGGTCGCACTGTTCATGAGCTGAGCGGTGACCATCTCCGACTGCTGCTTGGAGAGCTCCGACAGCTTCTCGACGACAGTGAACTGAGCCGTCTGCGCAAGGAACTGCGTGGTGTCGGCCGGCTTGGTGGGGTCCTGATACTTCAGCTGCGCGACGAGCAGCTTCAGGAACATGTCCTTGTCCACTTCGGTCTTGGACTTGCTCTCCGTGCTCGTGGCCTGCGGTGCCGGAGTGCCGGCGGTGGCCATCGCGGCGATCTTCGCCGCGACGTCGGACGATCCGGAGACTGGTGACGTCATCGTGAGTGGTGCCCCTTCGGTGTGCGGATCAGACGCGCAGGTCGACCGAGCGGGTCGCGGCCCGGTCGGTGGTCGGCCGCGGTTCGGCGGTGCGCTGTTCGCGCTCGCCGCCGTCCGGCCGGCCTGGAAGCCGCTCGGCCCCGCCCTCGTTGTGCGCGGTTCCGTGCCGCCCGCCGTGGTTGTCCTGATCGGCGGTCCCGTACCGACCGCCCGGGTCCGGCTGGTTGCCGCCCGGCTGGCCGAAATTCAGTTGGTTGCCGGCCTGGTTCTGGCCGGGGTTGTGCTGGCCGTGCTGTCCGGTCTGGTTGCCGGTCGCCGCCTGGCCCGTCGCGGTGACCTGCTGGCCGGCCGCGTTGTACATGCCGGTGGCGAGCGGGTCGTGTCGGGCGGGGTGGCGGGTGCCGATCCCGTCCGGCTGGTGTGCCTGACCAATCGGCTGACTTTCAGTCTTCGCGCCGGAGGTTGTCGTACCGGTCCCGAACGTTGCGTTGTCGGTTGCGCTCGCGGCACCCGGGCCACCGGCCCACGCCGGACGGTCGGTCGCCGCGATGCGCGGCGCCGCCCGAACGTCGACGGCGACGGTGTTGAACCCGCCGTCGCGCAGCTGCTGCTCGAGCTGCGGCAGCGCGGCCTTCACCGCGTCGGCGCCGGCCGTCGTGCCGGTCAGCCGGACGGAGAGTTCGCCGCCCTTGACGGTTGCCACGACGCTGATGGGGCCCAGCTCGTCGGGGTTGAGGTGGATGGTCATCTGGTGCGCACCGTCCGGGCCGACCCGCAGCGGCGCCAACTTCAGGGCGATCTGTGCGGCCGGGGGCAGCGGGGGCGCCTGCGGTGCCGGAGCCGGCTGGGACGCGGGCGCGGTCGACGCCGGGGCGTCCACGCGCGCGGTCTGCGCCGCGATCGCGGCGGTACCGTCCGGCTGGCGACCGGTGCCCGCCTCGGCGCCGGTGTCGCCGGCCCCGGCCCGGGTGTCGCCCGGTGCCGCAGCGACCGGAGCGTCCACCGTGGACGGTGTCACATCGAAGTCCACAGTGGACGCTGCGACGGCCTCGTCCAGTGTGGACACCGGGCCGGAAGCGGCGGGGCCGACCGCCCCCGGAATCCGTGCGGTGGCCGGCTCGATGGCCGTCGGGGCGGGCTTTCCCGCGTCGGCGTTCGGTGGCACGGGCCCGACGGGCCCGGCCGCGATCGGCGGCGCGGAACCCACGGCGGAGCCGGCCGCGACGCCGCCCGGAGCGTCGCGCGACTCGTCGCGCTCCTTCGGGTTCCTGGCGGCCTTCGGGTCCTTGGTGTCCTTGGTGTTCCTGGTTGCCTTGGGGTCCTTGGCGTCCCTCGCGTCCCTCGCGTCGGAATGGCGCCTCGGCTGCGCCGCGTCGGCGGGACGGGGAGTGAGGCCGCCGAGGACCGCGTCGAAGCGCGCCCCGCCGTCGGGCTCGGACTTGCTGGACGCCGCGTTGGGGCCCGCCGGTGAAACCGGCGCGGCGGGCAGGAACGAAACTGGCATGGACATCTGGTGCTAACCCCCGAGTGCGGCCAGGGCCGCCTTGACCTTGGGCACGTACGCCTGCGTCTCCGCGAACGGCGGGATGCCCCCGTACTTCTTCACCGAGCCACCGCCGGCGTTGTAGGCGGCCACCGCGAGATCGAGCGAGCCGAACTCCTTGAGGTTGGCCGACAGCAGCTTCGCGGCGCCGTCGATGGCCTGCGCGGGGTCGAACGCGTTGCTCACGCCCAGCCCGGCCGCCGTGCCCGGCATGATCTGCATGAGGCCGCGGGCGCCGACCTTGCTGACCGCCTGCGGGTTGTAGCCCGACTCCACCTTCGCGACGGCGGCGAGCAGCTTCGGCGAGACGCCGTACTTCGCGCCGGCGGCATTGAACAGGTCGGCGTACGGGACGCCGGATACGCCGCCGCCGGCCGTGGCCGTCGTGCCGTAGGTGGTGGCCGAGCCGGTCTCCTGCGCGGCGAGCGCCGACTCCAGCGTGGTGGCGAACTGCGCCGAGGACTGCGCGGTCGTGGCGACCGTCGCCGGGCGGCCGACCGCCAGCTGGCTCTGCAACTGGGCGATCCTGCTCATGACCTCCGAAACACTCATGCCGTCTCCTCCTCGCGTGCGATCACGTACCGGGAACCCACAACGTCGTCCAGCTCGCTGCGCTCGGCGGCCTCCGCCGCTCGCTGCCGGGCCACCGCGTGCCGCTCGACGAGCTTGTCCACCGCCTTGCGCTGCCGCGCCGCGAGCGAGAAGTCGGCCATCGCCTCGTCGACGACCGCGTCCGCCGCCCGGAACGCCGTGACCGACGCGGACAGCGCCGCCGCCATCGCCTGCCGGCTCACCAGCGCACCCGCGACCGCGTGCGCGTTGCTCGGGTGGATCTTCTCGGCCTCGTCCAGGCTGGCCGACTGGCGGTGGACCTCGGCGAGCGCGGTGTTGGCCGCGAACCGGGACCGCGCGACGGCGGCCTTGGCAACGGTCTCCTGCGCGATGCGGGCGCGCAGCAGGCCGGCGAAGCGGGGCTTCTTCATCCTGTTCCTTCGTTAGTGGCGAGCAGGTTGGCAAGCGCGACCCAGGCGTCGTACGCGCTGGTCTGATCGGTCATCTCCTGGCGCAGGAACGCGTTGATGTGCGGCTCCAGCGCGCGGCCGCGGTCGGCGTCCGGGTTGGTGCCCGCGACGTAGGCGCCGATCTCCACCAGGTCCTTGACCTCGCGGCCGGCGGCCATGATGCGGCGCAGTTCGCTCGCGGCGGCCCGCTGCGCGGGCGTCGTCACCACCGACGCGACCCGGGAGATCGACTCCAGCACGTCGATGCTGGGGAAGTGCCCGGAGGTCGCCAGCCGCCGGTCGAGCACCACGTGCCCGTCCAGGATCGAGCGGGCGGCGTCGGCGATCGGCTCGTTGTGGTCGTCGCCGTCGACGAGGACCGTGTAGAGCCCGGTGATGCTGCCGGTGGTGCCGGGGCCGGCGCGCTCCAGGAGGCGGGGGAGCATCGCGAACGTCGAGGGCGGGTAGCCCCGGGTGGCGGGCGGCTCGCCGGCCGACAGGCCCACCTCGCGCTGCGCCATGGCCGCGCGGGTCAGGCTGTCCATCAGCAGCAGCACGTCCTTGCCGGCGTCGCGGAAGTACTCGGCGATGCGGGTCGCGACGAAGCAGGCGCGCAGCCGCACCAGCGGCGGCTGGTCCGACGTCGCGATCACCACGACGGCGCGGGCCAGGCCCTCCGGGCCGAGGTCGCGCTCCAGGAACTCGCGCACCTCGCGGCCGCGCTCGCCGACCAGGCAGACCACGGTGATCTCGGCCTCGGTGCCGCGCGTGATCATCGACATCAGGCTGGACTTGCCGACGCCGGACCCGGCGAAGATGCCCAGCCGCTGGCCGCGGCCGCAGGGCACCAGGGTGTCCAGGGCCCGCACGCCGAGCGGCAGCGGGCGCTCGACGAGCTGGCGCTCGAGGGCGTTCGGAGGCGTGTTCTCGACGGGCACGAACGCGACGCCGGCCGGCAGCGGCCGCCCGTCCATCGGCTGGCCGAGCCCGTCGAGGATGCGGCCCCGCAGGCCCTCGCCGACCGGGACGTGCAGCGGGGCACCGGAGGCGCGCACCATGGCGCCGGCGGAGATCCCCGCGAGCGGCCCCAGCGGCAGGCAGGTCAGCCGCTGGCCGTCGATCGAGACGACCTCGGCGGGCACCCGGTCGGCGATCGTGACCAGGTCACCGACCGCGGCCCTGATGCCGGCGACGGCGATCGACAGGCCCACGACCGAGGTGACCCGGCCGAAGACCTGGGGTGCGGCGGCCCGGGCGGCCGGTCGAAGCACGTCGGCGAGCGTCACGCCTTACTCTCCGTTCGTCGGTTCGATGGTCATTGCGGCGGTCAGCGCCGTGACGGTGGCGCGGGCCCGTTCCAGGCCCGCCGCGATGCGGGACTCGACGGTGCTGGCGTCGCACTCGACGACCGCGTCGCCCGGCGCGAGGGCCGGATCGGCGACGACGACCACGTCGCGCCCCGCCACGACCGCCGTGCTCGGCAGCGTCGCCGCGTCCATCGGGTGCAGCCGGGCGACCGCGGACCGGCCGGGCGGGCAGAACGCCAGCGCGCGCACGATGGCGTCGCGGCCCGGGTCGCTCGCCGTCGCGAGCTCCCGCCCGACGACCGACTCCGCCAGCGCGAACGCCGCGTCCACCAGTTGCGCCTGCATGTTCTCGACCGAGGGGATGGCCCGCTGCTCGAATCGGTCCACCGCCGCGGCGAGCGCTCCGAGCACCCGTCGGGCGACCTCCTCCTGAGCGGCGGCGATCGCGGCCGACTCGGCGGCGAAGGCCTCCCGGGCCTCCCGGGCCGCCAGCTCGGCGGCCCGGCGGCCCTCGGCCCAGCCGGCGGCGTAGCCGGCCGACTGGGCCTCGGCCCGCAGCTGCTCGACCACCTCGGGGGCGAGCTGGGCGTGCCGGTGGAAGCCGGCGTCGAACCTGGCGCTGCGGACCTCGTCGGCCGCGGCGCCGCGGACGACACCGGTGGACCGTCCCGCGGGCGTGCCGGGCAGGTCAGGCGACCATTTCCTCATCATCACCCCGTGTGATCACGATCTGGCCGGACTCCTCCAGGGCGCGGATGCTCTGGACGATCTTGGCTTGGGCGTCCTCGACGGTCTTGAGCCGCTGCGGACCGAGCAGCTCGATCTCCTCGCGGAGGTTCTCGGCGGCCCGCTCGGACATGTTCTTCAGGACCTTCGCCTGCACGTCCTCGCGCACGCCCTTGAGCGCGACCGCGAGGTCGCCGCTCTCGACCTGGCGCAGCACCAGCTGCACTGCCCGGTCGTCGAGCGTGGTGATGTCCTCGAAGACGAACATCTGCGCCCGGACCAGCTCGGCGAGCTCGGGGTTGCGCTCGGCCAGGCCCTCCAGGATCATCCGCTCGGTCGCCCGGTCGGACCGGTTGATGATGTCCACCAGCGGCTGCAGGCCACCGACGCTGGACCCCTCGGTTGGCTGCATGACCGCGCCGAGCTTGCGCTCGAGCACCGACTCCACCTGCAGCACCGCGTCCGGCGAGGTGCGGTCCATGACCGCGATCCGGTTCGCCACGTCGGTCTGCAGCTCCGGCGTCAGGCCGGAGAGCACGGCCGAGGCCTGCGCCGCGTTCATGTGCGCCAGCACGAGGGCGACCGTCTGCGGGTGCTCCTCCTGAACGAACGAGAGCACCTGACGAGCGTCGGCCTTCTGCAGGAAGCTGAACGGCTGGTTGCGGAACACCGCGGACAGCCGGCCCACGATCTCTTCGGCGCGCTCGTTGCCGAGCGACTGGATGAGCATGTCGCGGGCGAAGTCCATGCCGCCCTGCGCGGCGTGCCGCTGCGCGATCACCATGTGGTGGAACTCGTCGACGATGCCCTCCACGACAGCACCGTCGACGAAGTCCAACCGCACGATCTCCGCGGTGAGCGCCTCGACCTCGGCCTCGCGCATCTGCCCGAGCACCTTGGCGGCGTTCTCCTTGCCCAGCTGCAGCAGCAGCACGGCTGCCTTGCGCAGCCCGGTCATCTGATCGGCCATGGTTCCCTTACCCCCGCCGGTCCGCGAGCCAGCCACGCAGCAGGGTGACGACCTCGTCCGGCTGCTGGGCGGCGAGCGCCGTGATCTCCCGCGAACGCTCCTCCCGGGCCAGGACCTCGGGGTCGAGCTCAACCGCCGGACCCGCCGTCAGCTCGCCCGCCGCGCCCGCGCCGGCGCCGATCGCGACCGGAACCTTGGCCCCGGTCAGCTCGGCCTGCTCGGCCTCGAACCGGTCGATCTGCGCCTGGAGCGCCTTCTGCATCTTCTTCTGGCGACGCTTGTTGCCGATGAACGCCATCAGGATCAGCACGACCACACCGAAGATCAGCGAGCCGGTCTTGATCATTGCCATCGTCGCGGCCTGCTTGTCCGCCGCCTGAGCGTCGGCCAGCTCCTTCTTGACCGCCTGGGCGCCGGTCTTGTCGAAGCTCATCGCGCTGACGGCGATGGTGTCGCCGCGGTTGGCGTCCAGGCCGACCGCCGACGAGATCAGCTGCTGCAGCTGGGCCTCGTTGGCGCCCTGCACCGCGTCGCTGTTGATCATCACCGCGACCGAGAGCTTCTTCACCGCGCCGGGGGCCGACTTGCGGACCTCGGTCACCATGCCGACCGCGTTGTTCTTGGTCGACTCGCTCTGCTCGTACGCGCCGCTGCCGCCGCTCGCTGCGCTTCCAGTGCCGGCCGGGACCTGGATGTTGTCCGGGCCCAGTACGCCGCCGGTCGGAGTGCCGCCGCCGCCGCTGTACTTCTCGGTCTTCGTCGTCTCCGCCAGCGGCGGGGCCGACGGGTCGGCCACGTACTTCTGGGTCTTCGTCTCGGTGTTGTCGAAGTCCAGGTCGGCGCTGATCTGCACGACCGCGTTACCGGTGCCGAGCGCCTGGTCCAGCATCCGCTGCACCGAGGAGTTCAACCGGCCCTCGTAGTCGGTGGTGGCCCGCGAGCGGGAGTCGCCGGTGGCGCCGCCGCCGGTCGCCGTGCCGCTGCCGGACAGGACCGTGCCGTCCGCGCCCACGACCGTCACGTTCGCCGGGTCCAGGCCCTCGACGCTCGAGGCAACCAGGTGGACCACGGCCTGCACCTGGTCGTCCTTGAGGTCCTTGCCGGTGCCGGTCGCGACGAGCACCGAGGCGGTCGGCTTCTGCTGGTCGTCGGAGAAGACGTCCTTCTGCGGGATCGCCAGGTGCACGGTCGCGGCGTTCACGCCGTCGATCGACTTGATGGTCTTGGAGAGCTCGCCCTCCAGCGCCCGCCGGTAGCCGACCTGCTGCATGAACTCGCTGGTCATGACGTTCTGGTTGTCGAGGATCGAGTAGCCGCCACCCTCGGTGTCGGCCGGCAGGCCCTCGCCGCTCATCTTCAGGCGCAGCGAGTAGACCTGGTCCTTCGGCACCAGGATGGTGTTGCCACCGTCCTCGAGCTGGTACTGCACGCCGTCGGAGTCGAGCTTGTCGACGATGGCCGCCGCGTCGCTCGACGCGAGGTTCGAGAACAGCGGCGAGTACGACGGGGTCGCGGCCCAGGTGGAGAAGAAGTACCCACCGACGGCGAGGGCGACGATGGCAACGATCGTGACGGCCTTCTGGCCGGCGGAGAACGACTGGAACGTGGTCGTCGCGCGGCGCAAGCCAGCGGTGAGCTGATTCTTCATCAAGCCTGCAACCTCATGATCTCGTTGAACGCTTCAATGGCCTTGTTCCGCACCGCGGCGGTGAGCTGCGTGGTGAGCTGCGCTTCGTTGGCAGCGATCATGTATTCGTGCACGTCGGCGAGCTGGCCGGTGGCGGCCTGCACGGCGAGGTTGTCGGCCCTGTCCTGAGCCGCCTCGACCTTCTGGAGGCCACCCGCCAACATCGCGGCGAAGTCGGCGCCGTTCGTGCTCGTGGTGCTCTCGGTGGCTTCCAGGCCGCCGATCGGCGCGAGGCCGCCGATCGGTGAGCCGGCGCCTACCGCCTCGATGGGTCCGATGGTCATGGGTTACCCCTTCCCGAGCTGCAGGGCCGACTGGTAGGCGTCCTTCGCGCGGTCCACGACCGCGAGATTCGCCTGGTAGGCGCGCTGGGCCATGATCAGCTGGCTCATCTGGTCGCCGAGGTCGATGTCCGGGTACTTGACGTTCCCGTCCTCGTCGGCGAGCGGGTTGGTCGGCTCGTTGACGATCCGGCCGTCGGTCTTCCCCGACAGAACCGCGCCGCCGACCTGCACGCCCTCGGTGCCCGATCCGTAGTCGGCGGTCCGGGCGACGATGTAGCGGGCCTGGAAGGCGTCCGCATTGGTGGCGACCGCGTCGTTCATGTTGGCGATGTTGTCGCTGACCGCGTCGAGCCACTTGCGGTAGACGGTCAGGCCGGTGCCGGCGATGCCGAGCGCGCCGAAGAGTCCGCTCATTTCGTTCAGCCCCCGATCGCGGTGCGCAGGAGGCTGATCTTGGTGTCGACCGCGCGCAGCATCAGCTGGTAGCGCATGTTCGTGTCGAGGTGGGTCAGCGTCTCGTGATCGAGGTTCACGTTGTTGCCGTTGAGCCGGGTGGGCTCGAGCGAGCGGTCGTTGGAGATGCTCGTCGCCGCGGGGGAGCCGTTCTCGACGGCGGTGCGCAGGCTGTTCTCGAAGGAGACTCGGCCGGCGAGGAAGCCGGGGGTCTCGATGTTGGCGATGTTGTCCGCCGTCACCCGCTGGCGCATCGCGAGGCCAGTCAGGGCGGTCTTCACGGTGACCGAGGTGATGTCGTCGAGCACGGACGAGCTCCTTCGTGGGAAGGGTGGCCGGTCCGTGGCCGAGAACTGAGCGATCCGTGCTCGAGAACCACTATCGGGAGCCTGGGTGATCCTTCCGAGTGCCCGGCAGTTGCGGGGCGGTTGCCCTGTTCCCGTTCTTCCGGACGCCGGCCCCAGGGCCGGACATACCGCTCGTTCCGTCTGGTTGCGCGCCGGTTGCGCGCCTCGGATCACCCTCACTCACGACCATGATCCCGCCGTTTCGCCGCCGCGGTGCCCAGTTGCCGGACAACGTGAAGCGCCCTCACGACGCGTCGTGAGGACGCTCCCCGACAACCGGACCTGGATCGACAGTGGACGTCGGCCGACGCTCGCGGACGAGGATGTCAGGCGGACTTGCGCCAGAAGACGCTCATCTGGTCGATCGGGATGAGCGGGTCCGCGATGGCGCGCTCCCGTCGGAAGTCGTGGATCGCCTTCTGACAGCCGGCGAGCGCGTAGTCGTCGACGATGACGAACCCGCGGTTGACGACCTTGTCGTACAAGGCGCCGAGAGCGTCCATCGTGGACTCGTACATGTCGCCGTCGAGGCGCAGCACCGCGAGCTCGGCCACCGGCGCGGTCGGCAACGTGTCCTTGAACCAGCCCTTGAGGAACACCACCTGGTCGTCGAGCAGGTCGTATTTCGCGAAGTTGGCCCGCACGTGGTCCAGCGAGATGGCCAGCGGTTCGAACGTGTGATGCCGATCGCCGGCGTCGGCGGGGTACTTCTCCGGATCCGGTGGCGGTAGCCCCTCGAACGAGTCGGCGACGAACACGCGCCGGTCGGTCACGCCGTACGCCTGCAGGATCGCCCTCATGTAGATGCACGCACCGCCGCGCCAGACACCGGTCTCGATCACATCGCCGGGAACGCCCTCGGCGAGAACCGTCTCCATCACGTGGCGGATGTTGTCCATCCGGTACTTGCCGATCATCGTGTGCGCCTGCGAGGGCCAGTCGAGACCGCCCGCCCGCTTCGCCGCGTCGAACTGCCGCTGCGACCATGGGTCCTGCGCCGGGTCCTCGTAGATCGTGTTGAGCAGGCAGCGTTGCATGAGGTCCAGATACAGCGCCACCGGGTCGAGGCCGGTGCGGCGGGCCGCCGGCACCGGCGGACGTGCGGGCGCCGGCTCCGGTGCGACCGGTTCGGTCGCGTGCGTCACCGGGACGCCGACGTGCTCCGGCCGCGCCTGCGCCGGGCCGGTGTCCAGAAGGCGTTGCACCGCGGCGACGTCGACAGCCTCGCCGGCCCGGATCAGCGCGCGCCGAACGCCCCGCGCGGCGTGCTGACCCAACTGCCACGCCCGGTCCTCGGGCAAATTCGCGACGTCGACCACACCGACCCCGGAGACACCGTCCAGCACCTCTGCGACGGCCTCACGGTCGGGAATCATGAGCACGACCTCGAATGGCACCGTTCCCATCGTCTCCTGGATGCCCACCAGCGTGGCGACGATCGGCAGCGGTTCGGTGCCGCAGTACACGAGGAACGAGACGGGTCGCGTCGAGCGCAACTTGTCCCGCAGCTTGCCGACGTTGTCCTGTTGCAGCGCGAACCAGTCGACCTGGTTCACATCGAACGTCTGGTGTCCGACGTGGTGTACGAACGTGTCCTCGGCGATGAGAAGCCTCCAGCCGGCGAACCGCAGCCGGTTGCAGAGGTCGTCGTCCTCGCAGCCGCCGAGGCCGAAGGTCTCGTCGAAGCCGCCGAGTTCGTCGAAGACCTCCGCCCGCACGGCGAGGCAGAATCCCACCAGCCGGGGGACCTCCGAGGTCCGGCCGGCCGCACGGCGTCGCAGATCGGCAGCGTGCGCGGCGATTTCCGGCGTGGTGCGCGGCCGGTAGTCGGGGTCGTCCCACAGCTGCGGGCCGCTGACGAAGTTGCTCATCGGACCCGTCGCGCCGACGCCGGCGTCGGCGAACGGAGCCACCAGACCGTCGATCCACCCCGGCGTCGGAATGGTGTCGTTGTTGAGGAAGATGACGATCGGGTTCCGTGCCTTGCCGGCCCCGGCGTTGCAGCCGGCGGCGAACCCCTTGTTGGTCTCGTGCGTGACGACGTCAATCCAGTCCACCGACGCCAGTAGGTCGGCGGTCCCGTCCCGGGACCCGTTGTCGACCACCACGACCTGGTCGGACGTGCCCAACGTGTCGTGCAATGCGGTGAGGCAGGTCCGCGTCGTGCCGACCGCGTTCCACACCGGAATGACGACAGAAACTGGAGTGCGCATACCGGCTCATCGGCGGGCGGCCCGGCGGGTTGTAGTGTTTTCGGTCGGGCACCTCCACCGTTCGTTCGACCGGTAGCCCTCAGGCCGGCCCCGGGCCTGCCGATCGGGTCGGTGTGAACCGTCTTCCGTGTTCCGTGGTCGTTGCCGCCGGAGGAGACCCGGCCTCGCTGCGCAACTGCCTGTCGGCCCTGCGTTCCACCGTGCGCGCCGATGACGAGGTGGTGTGCGTGGTGCCGCCGGACCGCGACGATGTCCGCGTCGCGTTGCGGGGTGCCTCGTGGGTCACCGTGCTCGACTCGACGTCGGCCGATCCGGCGGCCCTCTGGTCGGCGGGGCTTGCGGCCACCACCCACCTCGTCGTGGTGCTTCTCGACGGCGACGTTTTCGTGTCGGTGCGCTGGCTGGACGAGGTGGCGGCGGCGTTCACCGACCCCGAGGTCGTCGCCGCCGGGCCGCGCGTCGACCTGTCGTACGGCCCGCAGGCGGTGGACCTGCCCGCCCGCGCTCGCGACACGCTGGACGCGTTCCAACGGCACGCCAAGGCGTGGCGCAGGAAGCACCGCGGCGAACGCACCGACGTGGACCGCCTCGGCCCGGTCTGCGCGGCCTTCCGCCGTTCGGCGCTCGACCGCGCGGGCGGACCGACCGCCGACCTGCCGTACGAGGCGCTACGCACGCAGGGCCGGATCGTCCGGGTGGACGGCGCCGTCGTCGCGCACCTCAACATGGTCCGCTGCGCGCTGCGCCCACCGGTACCGGCCGGCGCGCCGCTGCTGTCGGCGAGCCTCATCGTCAAGGACGAGGAGGACGTCCTGGGCGACTGTCTGGCCTCGCTGGCCGGGTTCGTCGACGAGATCGTGGTACACGACACCGGGTCGACCGACCGCACCCGGGAGATCGCCCGGGAACACGGCGCCGTCGTCACCGAGGGCGGCTGGGACGACCACTTCGGCGACGCCCGCAACCGGGCGCTGGAGGGGTGCCGGGGCGACTGGATCCTGCAGATCGACGCCGACGAGGTCCTCGCCGTGAGCGATCCGGAGGCCGCGCGGGCACAACTGCGTCGCGCCGAGGTGTCGGCATTCGCCGTCGCGCTGGAAGACCTGCACCACGACGACGCCGGAGGCACCCAGCACTTCTGGGTGGTCCGCCTGTTCCGTCGTCACCACGGCCGGTACGCCGGGCGACTGCACGAGCAGATCGTGGACCGGGTCGACGGCCAGCACCTGCAGCCCGTCAACCTGGCCGGTGTGACGTTCATGCACCGCGGCTATACGCGGGCACGCGTGGCGGCCAAGGACAAGCAGGAGCGCAACAGTCGGCTGGCGCGGCTGGCGCTGGACGACGGCGTGCCGAACTACCAGGTGTACTTCAACCTGGCCCGCTCGTACATGGCCACCGGCGAGACCGACGCCGCGATCGACGCCGCCCGTGCAGCGCTGGCCGCCGGCGGCGTCGGTGGTGTGCGGGTGGTGATGGTGCGGACCCTGGTGTCGGCGCTGCTGAACGCTCGCCGTTTGGACGAAGCCGACGCCGCCCTCGACGAACTCCGTCGGACCGGGACCGCGCCGGTCACCGTGGCGTTCCAGGAGGCGCGGTTGTTCTACCTGCGCGACGACTACGAGCGGGCGTACGCGACGGTGTGCCGGCTACCCGCGACGGTCACCGACGACGGGCGGGAGTTGCTCGGCCGGGACCAGCTGGCCGACATCGAGATCGGCAGTCTCGACCGGCTGGGCCGCCCCGCCGAAGCGGCATCCCGGCTGCGTGAGCTCGTGCGTGCCGGCGAGCTTCCGGTGAGCCTGGCCCGGGCCGCCGCCGTGCTGCAGCGGGCCGGATCGGGCGTCGCCGAGATCGCCGAGCTGTTCCCGCCGGCCCGGCTGCGCGGGATCGCGTTCGCGGTCGCGGAGGCGCCGGATCCGGTCGCGGACGAGTTGCTCGAGGCGTTGTGGGCGCGCCACCCCGGCGCTGTCGTCGTGCTCGCGCTGGCCGCTCGGATCGCTCCGCGGCTGGCGCTGCCACGCGCGCTCGAGTGGTCCTGGCGCCTACGGCAGCACGGCCAGGCCGCCAGCTGTTCGCTCGTGGCGCTCGCCGGCAACCCCGCCCGCACGCCGCGCGAACGTTCACTGGCGGCCGCGGCGGCGCTGGAGATGTTCGCCGACGAGGCGGCGCTGCCGCTGCTGTCAGCCGCCCTCGCCGAGGTGCCCGCCGAGCAGACCGAACAGGTGCTCACCGAGCTCACGCTGCTGGCACCGGGAGTGGCCGCGGCCGTGGAACCGGCCGAGGCCGGTGCGTGAGGGCCCCGCGCGCTTGATGGCCGGGCCATGCGGTGCGGGGCGCCTGGCGGCCGCGCTACATGGCCCGGTCGACGTACGTCGGTGGCGCCTTGCCGAAGTCGCCGACCTCGACCTTGGCGGCGAACGCCGCCTGCCGCCGGTTCGAGGCGATCGCCATGATCAGCTGCTGGGCGGCGGACGCCTGGCGGGACAGGATCGCGTCGGCCCGCGGCCGCAGGTCCAGCGGCAGCGGACCCATCCCCGCCGGCGGCGACCAGGGGTCGGCTTGCGGCAGGTCGCGGATGCGGTGTTCCTCGAGCAGCATCGTCTCGATGGCGACCACATCCGCGTCCAGAGCGTCGAGCGCCGCGACCCAGGCCGACCGCCAGTTCTCGCTTTCCACCGCCGCTCAGCCGGTCCCGGAGGCCGACGCCGCCGCGACCGAGAGGGCCGCTTCGCGCCACGCGTCGCGCAACGGCTCCACCAGCCGTCGGCAGGATGCGACCCGGTCGGCATCGGCCTTGACGTTGGCGCCGATGAGCTCCGTGATCAGGAAGGTGTAGATCTGCGCCAGCCGGTCCGCGCCGTCCCAGGCGTCCACCTTCAACGACGTCCGCAGCTCCAGAACGATGTCCTGCGCGTGGACGAGCTGCTGGTTGGCGGTGGTCCGATCGCCGACCCGCAACGCCTCTTCGCTCCGGTTGAGGTCGAGCACCAGCCGGTCGTACAACATCACGAGAAGCTTCGCCGGTGAGGCCGTGGCGACTGAGTCGGCCAGATAGCGCTGCAGCATGGCCGGGTTGGGAACGGTCATCGGAGAATCCCCTCGCTCGTGGCGGGTCGGGCCCGGATCGGGCGGGTCAGGACAGTCCGGCCAGCTGGCCGCTGAGCCAGCTCTGCTGGTCCTTCAGCTTGCCGAGCGCGACCTCGAGCGCGGAGTACTGCCGCTGGAGCGCGGAACGCCGCGTCGCCAGCCGGGCGTCCCACGCCTCCACCTGGTCGTTCAGCGCGGCGATCGACTCGTTGCGCCGCTTGATGAGTCCCGTCACGATGCCCTCGCGGGTCGCGGTGGGATTGTTCGGCAGTACGACGCCCTCGGTGGCCTTGAGGCCGATGGCCGACAGCTTCCGGGCGATGCCCTCCGCGGTGTCCCAGCCCGGTTCCCAGACGTTGGGTGTCCCGAATCCGCCGCCGTCGGTGTACTGGGTGTACTCGTTGAAGTACCTCCGGGTCTTCACCGGATCAGCGGTGTACGCGGTGTTGAACGTGTCCTTGTTGAACGAAAGCGTGCCGCCCCGCTCAACAGTGATACCCACCGCCGCCAGGGAGCCGACCGAGCCGGCGCCGGTCGCCACGGCACTGAGGATCTCCTGGTTGAGCGCGCGTAGGGTCGGATCGCCGGCCAGCGCGCCGGCCGCCGTCGAGCCGTTCTTGGCCGCCGTCGCGGTCTTGATCTGCTGGAGCGCCGCGTTCGCGGCGTCCACCATCGCCTGGATCTTGTCGGTGAGGCCGACCTTGTCGGCCACCATGCTGACCGTCACCAGGTCGTTGCCCGTCTCCTTGGTGACGGCGACATTGACGCCCGACACCACGTCGGTGAACGTGTTCGTGGCCGACTCGATCGCGTAGGGGTTGGTCACGCCGACTCTGATCCGGGCGTTGTCCCCGTTCGTCACGACGTCGGGCGTGCCGAGATCGACGGTGGGAGTGGTGACGAACCGGCCGCCGAAGCCCGATGCCACCGCGGTCAGCTGCAGGGTGTACTTTCCCGGCTCGATCTGTACCGCGGCCGCCTTGTAGACAAGGTCCGGCGTCGCGTTGATCTTGTTGATCACCGCCTGCAACGACTGGTCGCTCGGGGTCAGCGTGATGGGGGTGCCGTGGGTGTCCACGACGTCGAAGGTGCTTCCGCTGATGACGTGCTGGGCGGCGTCCGTCGGCGAGCTCACCCACTTGGTGGGGTCCTGGTTGTAGGTCAGGGTATGGGTGGTGGCGAGCTGCTCGACCTTGAACGAGAGGGATCCGGTCGAGGCGCTTGACGTCGTGGTGACGATCGCCGCGTCCGAGCTGGTGGACGCCTTGACGGCCGTCCACGGGTCGTCGGACTCGAGCGCCTTGGCGGCCTTGGTCAGCGCGGCCAGCTTGGTGTTGATGTCCTGGTAGGCGGTGACCGCCTTGTTCTGTGCGGTGACCTTGTTCTTCAAGGCCGTCTGCGGCAGGGCCTCGACCTGCATCAGCTGGTTGACCATGTCGGTGGTGCTCAGGCCGCTGACAAGGCCGTCGACGGACATCGCCATCGGCTCGCTCCCTCCGTGAAGTCGTGCATCCTCGTAAAGCGGATGGGCGGCCGGCCATGTCGCCGACCGCCCATCCATTCGGTTGTGAGCTCGGAAATCCGAACCCTTTTCGGTTGTGTGTTCAGTTGTGGATGGTCACTATGCGGTTGTCTTCAGCAGGTGTTCACCAGCAGGTGTTCACCAGCGGGCGGATGCCGGCCGCGGCGGGTCAGCGCAGCAGTTGCAGCACGCCCTGCGACTGCTGGTTCGCCTGAGCCAGCATCGCGGTACCGGCTTGCGACAGGATCTGGGAGCGGGTGAACGCCACCATCTCCTGCGCCATGTCGGTGTCGCGGATGCGGCTCTCCGACGCCGACAGGTTCTCGATTGCCACGTTCAGCGAGTTGATGCTGTGCTCGAAGCGGTTCTGCACCGCACCGAGCGCAGCGCGCTGCGTGGAGATCGTGGTGATCGCGAGCTGCACCGTGGAGCTGTCGGTGATGGTCACACCCGCCGTGGTCACCAATGCCAGCGCCGTGCCCGAAACCGTGATGGTGTCGGTGGTCGCGTAGCCGACCTGGAAGGTCAGCGTCGTGGCGTTGAACAGGCTGACGCCGTTGAACTTGGTGTTGTCGGTGATACGGGTGATCTCGTTCGTCAGCGCCTGGAACTCCTGGTCCAGAGCGGCCTTCGACTCGGTGTTCTGCGTGCCGCTGTTGTACTGGACAGACAGGTCGTTCATGCGCTGGAGCATCGCGTGCACCTCGGTGAGGGCACCTTCAGCCGTCTGCGCAACCGAAACGCCGTCCTGCGCGTTGCGGACACCGACCTTGAGACCACCGACCTGGCTCCGCAGGCCCTCGCTGATGGCGAGGCCCGCCGCGTCGTCGGCCGCCCGGTTGATCCGGAAACCCGACGACAGCTTCTCGAGCGCCTTGGACATCTGACCGTCGGTCACGGACAGGTTCCGGTAGGAGTTCTGAGCAGCGATGTTCTGGTTGATCCTGAGGCCCATGGTCTTCCTTCTTCCTTGAGAGGGTCTCTATCGCCGGATCCGTCCCTGGCCCGGTCAAGTGGCACATCGGCCCGAACGGCCCTGTCCTGAGAAAACGCGGCGCCATTTTCGGGGAAATCCTTGTGAATCCGGACTAGGTTGCGGCCGCATCCGTTCTCTCACAACGCCGTCGCCCCGCCGGTCACGCGGAAAGCGTGACGCGGCGGGGCATCGGTGACATTCCTACGCCGTGCGGGAGAGGGGCATGCCGCTGTGGTCGGTGTAGGCGAGGCGGCTGTGCAGGGTGCCCTGGGCGTTGATCTCCGCGTAGTACGCCTCGCGCCGGCGGGCCACGCAGCCGCCCGGGCGCTCCGGCGTCGCGACCAGGTCCGGTTCGAGGTGCGCGTTGAGCCCGTCGCGCAGCAGCACCAGCGCCTCGGCGCGCAGCTGCGAGACCCGCGACTCGGTCACGTTGAACTCCGCGGCGATGTCGGCCATCGGCAGCTCCTCGAAGAAGTACGCCTCGACGACGCGACGCAGCCGGTCCGGCAGCGCGGCGATCGCGTTGTGCAGGTAGCCGACCTTCTCCCGGTGGACGAGCAGGTCCTCCGGGCCGGCGGCCCGCTCCGGCACCAGGTCCTCGGCGGTGCCCGCGGCGAAGCCCTGCAGGCTCAGCACGACGGCGCGTTGCACGTCCTCGTCCACCGACTTGATCTCGTCGACGGCGACGCCGAGCGCCTCGGCCAGCTCGGCCTGGCTCGGCGTGCGGCCGAGCGTGCCCGTCAGCTGCTGCTGCGCGGCCTCGAGGCGGCGGGCCCGGCTACGCACCGAACGGCTGGCCCAGTCCAGGCCGCGCAGCTCGTCGAGGAGCGCGCCGCGGATGCGGGTGGTGGCGAAGCCGCCGAACGGGATGCCCCGCTCGGGGTCGTAGTTCTGCGCGGCCATCGCCAGAGCGGCCATGCCGGCCGAGACCAGGTCCTCGCGGCTGACGTGGGAGGGCAGGCGGCTGAGCATCTCGCGCACCAGGTGCCCGACCAGCGGCAGGTGACTGCGGACCAACTCGTCGACCGAGGGGGCGGCGGTCGGAGCGGTGGCGACTGAAGAACTCACGGCGACCTCTTCGCATGGCGGTGTCGGTACGGACTCGGGCGGCTTCGGGCGGGGATCCCGCCGTCAACCGGCCGAGTACGAGATTCGGTCGCTCCGGGTGCGTCGCCAGGTCACGCACAGTTGCAGTCGAGTTGCCGTGATGCCGGTCGAGGCGCGAAAACCTCATATGTCGGCGGCGTCCGACGATCGGCCAGTCAACGCACACGCTTCGGGGCGTGTTGCACGACGGAAGGGGCAGCAGGTGAGCCTGTCAGACCTGTCGAGCATCCTCTGGCGAGAACGCGAGATGCTCGAACTGCTCCTGTTCAAGCTGGAAGAGGAGCAACTGATCCTCGCCAGCGGCCGCGGTCGGTGGTTGGCCCACGCCACCCGTGAGGTCGAGGTCGTTCTCGACCAGATCCGCCGCACCGAGGTGGTGCGGGCGGCGGAGGTCGAGGTGATCGGCGCCCAACTCGGGCTCGGCCCCGATGCCAGCCTCGGCCAGCTTGCCGACAACGCGCCGACGCCGTGGGGCGACCTGTTGCGCGAGCACCGCAAGGCCTTCCTCGCCCTGGCGTCGGAGGTGAGCGCGCTGGCCGAGGCCAACCGCGACCTTCTCACCACCGGTCAGCGGGCGGTCCGCGAGACGATGCTCGCCTTCGTCGGCTCGGTGGAGACCTACGGCCGCCGCGGCGAGACCGTCGCCGCCGCCCCGCGTACCCGAATCCTCGACCAGGCGGTGTGAATTGACTACCTTTACCGGACTCTCGGCCGCCCTGACCGCGCTGCACACGAGCCAGCGCGCGATGGAGGTCACGGCGAACAACATCGCCAACGTCAACACCGAGGGCTACACCCGGCAGCGGGTGTCGATGACCGAGATCGCCGACTACGCCGGGCCCGGGCCGCACTCGCAGGCCACGAACATGGGAGTCGGGGTCCAGATCGACAAGGTCGAGCGGATCCAGGACGCGTTCCTGGAGAACCGCGGCCGCATCGAGCGCGCCCAGAGCGCCTATCTCAACGATCAGCAGCAACTGCTGGGCCGGATCGAGCAGGCGTTCGGCGAGCCCAGCGACACCGCCCTGCAGTCACAGCTCACCGAATTCTGGGGCGCGTTCGCCGACGCCGCCAACCGGCCCGCCGACAACGCGACGCGCACCGCGCTCGTCGCGCGCGGAGAGATCGTCGCCAGCACCGTCCGGGACATGTCCGCCCAGCTCTCCTCGGTGTGGGACACCGGTCGGGCGCAGCTCGGCGCGCTGGTCAGCGAGATCAACGAGGCCGCCAAGACGGTCGCCCAGCTCAACCAGGCGGTCGTCGCCGGCAACGTCAACAGTCAGCCGGCGAACGAACTGGCCAACCAGCGCGACCGAGCGGTCATGAAGCTCGCCGAGCTCACCGGCGCCACCACCGCGAATCGCACCGACGGGTCGGTCGACGTCCTGATCGGCGGGTCGATGCTGGTCACCGGCAACGTGGCCCGCCAGCTGCAGCAGCCGACGGGTGCCACGACGATGTCCGACGCGCAGGCCGGCACCACCGTCGACGTCCGGTGGGCCGACGGTGCCGCCGCCAAGGTCACCACGTCGTCCGGCAAGCTCGCGGCGTCGCTCGACGCCCTGAACTCGACGCTGCCCCTGCAATACGCCAATCGGCTGGACACGTTCGCGGTCAACCTGGCCACCGCGGTGAACACCAAGCACGCCATGGGCCAGACCGACGCGGGCGTCGCCGGCGGTGAGTTCTTCGGCCCGCCGTCCGGGTTCCCGCTCAGCGCGGCCAACTTCCGCTTGCAGATCAACAGCCTGAGCGATCTCGCGATGGCCGATCTCGGCACGACCCCGGGCGCCAAGGACGGCCTGAACGCCGACCGGCTCGCCGATCTGGGTAAGGACCCCGCCGGACCCGACCGCGAGTACCAGCGGCTCGTGGTCGACCTGGGCGCGCACAGCCAGGCGGCGCAGCGCCGCGCCGAGATCCAGTCCGCGACGCTGACCGAGGTCGATGCGGAGCGGACCAGCCAGAGCGGGGTGAACCTGGACGAGGAGATGAGCAATCTCGTCCAGTACGAGCGCTCCTACCAGGCGGCCGCGAAGGTCATCAGCACCATCGACGACATGCTCGACGTACTCATCAACAGGATGTGATAACCGATGCGGGTCACTCACAACTCGATCGCCGCGAACGTGCTGACGAACCTACAGGGAAACATCAACCGCATGGGCGAGATCCAGCAGCGGTTGGCCAGCGGCAAGCAGATCAACAAGGCGTCGGACTCGCCGGCCGCCACCGTCTCGGTGCTGGCGCTGCGCTCCGAGGTGGCGGCGAACAAGCAGTACGCCCGCAACGCCGACGACGGCCTGGGCTGGCTGACCGCCGCGGACAGTGCACTGCAGAACGCCAGCGAACTCGTGACCCGTGCCCGCGGCCTGGTGCTGCAGGGCATGTCCTCGCAGACCGGCCCGGAGGCCAAGGCGGCGCTCGCCGAGGAGATCCGCCAGCTCAGCGAGGCGATGCGGGACACCGCCAATACCAGCTACCTGGACCGTCCGGTCTTCGGTGGCACGACGAAGGAGGCCACGGCCTACCCGGGCGGGACCGCGTTCAACGGCAACGGTGAAGCGGTCATGCGCACGATCGGGGCCAACACCAAGGTCCCGGTGAACGTGGACGGCCGCCTGGTCTTCGGGGAGGGAGTTGATTCGATTTTCGGGATTCTGTCCGACATCGCCACCAAACTGGATGGCGATCCGACCGGGCTGGGTGACGATCTCACCCGCCTCGACGCAAAGGTCGTCGGTATCAAGAACGGACTGTCTACCGTGGGCGCTCGAACGAACCAGCTCGAGCGGATGCGCCAGGCCGCCGACGACGCCGTACTGAACGTCTCCAAGACGCTCAGCGACGTGGAAGACATCGACCTTCCACAGACGATTACCGAGCTTCAGCTCCAGCAGACTGCCTACCAGGCGGCCCTGGCGGCCGGTGCCCGGGTAGTGCAACCCAGTCTGATCGACTTCCTCCGATAAGGAGTGTGTGATGACCGCAGCCGCAACCAGCACGCTCGAAACGGCCGAGACCGTCGACGTGCCCGTGCTCGACTTCGTGTCGGCGATCCCGGGTTTCCCGGCGCATCGCCGGTTCGTCCTCGTGCGGGTCACCGAAGAGGGGGTGCTGTTCGCGTTGACTGCGGTCGACGATCCCGAGCTGCGCTTCCTTGCGGTGCCCCCGGCGCCCTTCTTCCCGGACTACGCGCCGGAGATCGACGATGAATCGATGGCCGCTCTGGGAATCCGGAGCACGCAGGACGTCCAGAACCTGCTCACCCTGGTCGTGGTCACGGCCGGGGAGACCGCAGGCTCGTCGACGGCCAACCTGATGGCCCCGATCATCGTCAACCAGAAGAACCAGCGGGCGATCCAGTTGGTACTCAGCGGGAGTGGATATCCGATCCACGCCGTGCTGATGCCGCGGTAAATCGGGTACTCTACGCGTATCGCCCAAAACCGGGTGACCACCCGAGGGGGGACCGCCCGTGCTCGTGCTAACCCGCCGCCCAGGCGAGAGCATCATGATCGGTGACGATGTCGTCGTGACTGTGCTCGACGTCCGGGGCGATGTCGTGCGCGTGGGTATCAAGGCGCCGCGATCCGTCCAGGTGCACCGCGAAGAGGTGTACCGGGAACTGCAGAAGGCGAATCTGGACGCGGCGTCGCCGAGCGAGCACGCCGTCGAGGTACTCAGCGAGATGCTGCGCTCCGGTGGCGGACCGTCGGGCCAGTGACGCTCTCGGCCGATCTTGGGCGTTTGCTGCTGCTCCAGCAGTAGCAAACGCCCAAGATCGCGAGCGATCCGCGCGACAATAATCCGGTGAAAGCCGTGAATCGGGCAGACCGGATGCGGGCTCGACCGCTCGATCCGCCCGGACGGCTACGTCGGTTGGCACCCTTCGCCGCTGTGCTCGCATTGGGGCTCGCGCTCGGGCCGATGCCGCCCGCCGTTCGCCCTCTGCCCCTCGCGCTCGCCTTCGCGCTGGCCGCGCTCCTCGCCGTCGCCGTGTTTGCGCTGCCGTGGCGGCGGTGGCCGCCCGGCGCCGCGGCCGCGCCCGCGTTCGCCTGCCTGGTGATCTTCGGTCTGCTCCACCACGGCGCGGCTCCGAGCAGCGGTTACGGCCCGCTCGTCCTCGTCCCGCTGTTCTGGCTGGCCCTGTACCACGGGCCGCGACTGCTGCTCGCGGGCCTCGCGGCGGCCGGGCTCATGCTGATCCTGCCGGTCGCCCCGCTCACCGGGGGCTGGCGGCTGGCGATCCTCTGGGTCTGCGCCGGCGGCATGGTCACCTGGACCACGCACCGCCTGGTGCTGCGTTCGGCGTCGGCGCGGGCGGCCACCGGCCGGGAACGCGACTTCACCGCCGCCATCCTCGATTCCGCCGGTTTCCTGCTCGTGGTCCTCGACGAGCACGGCAACATCATCCGGTTCAACCGCCGCTGCGAGGAGCTGACCGGCCGCTCCGAGGACGACGTGCGGGGCCGGCCCTTCTTCGACGTCTCGCCGCCGCCGCGCGCGGCGGCCAACTTTCCGCTGGGCTACGAGAACCATCTGACGGATGCCGGCGGCCGCCGGCGCACCGTCGTATGGCAGAACACCGCGCTGACCGACGCCGCCGGCACCGTCACCCACATCATCGCGACCGGCCTCGACGTGACCGAGCAGCGGCAGACCGAGCGCACCCTGGCCCACGTGCTGGCCGCGGCCACCGACCAGGCGATCGTCGCCACCGGCCGGGACGGCGTGGTCAGCGTCTTCAACGCCGGTGCGGAACGGCTGCTCGGCTACTCCGCGGAGGAGGTGGTCGGCTGGGTGTCGCCGCTGCTCTGGCACGAGCCCAACGAACTCGCCGAGCGGGCGAACAGCCTCGGCTTGGCACCCGGGCCGGCGATCTTCCGGGCGGCCGACGAGATCGGTCCCCAACAGTGGACCTACGTCCGCAAGGACGGCGCGCACGTTCCCGTCGAGCTCACCACGAGCGAGATCCGCGACGACGCGGGGGAGGCGGCCGGGTTCCTCAGCGTGGCCCGCGACGTCACCAGGGAGCGGCAGGGCGTCGAGGCGATGAAGGCGGCGCTGGCGCGGGAGCGGGCCGCCGCGGCCCGGCTGCGCGAACTCGACAGGGTGCGCACCGACCTGGTCGCGACCGTCTCGCACGAGCTGCGCACGCCGCTGACGAGCATCCTCGGCAACGTCGAACTGCTCGCCGACGGCGACGCCGGCACGCTGACCGGGCCGCAGGCGCGGCTGATCGCCGCCGTCGAGCGCAACGCGCGCCGGCTGCTGGCCCTGATCGAGGACCTGCTGATGCTGTCGCGCATCGAGTCCGGCACGGTGAAGATCAACGCGCGGCCGGTGCACGTGCGGGCGATCGTCGGCGGGGCGCTGGAGGCGCTGCACACCACCCGGGTCAGCCGCGGCGTGGAGCTCGAGGTGGACCTGCCGACGGAGCCGCTGCTCGTGCTCGGCGACCAGTCCCAGCTGGAACGGGTGCTGATCAACCTGGTGGACAACGGGTTGAAGTTCACGCCGCCGGGCGGCCAGGTGCGCGTCGCCGTGGACTCCGAGGGCGACGGGTTCGCCCGGCTCGTGGTGTCCGACACCGGCGTGGGCATCCCCGAGGACGAGGTCGACAGCGTGTTCGAGCAGTTCTTCCGGTCGACCCGGTCGCAGGAGCGGGCCGCGCAGGGAACCGGGCTCGGGCTGGCGATCACCAAGTCGATCGTCGAGCGGCACGGCGGGCGGATCTGGGCCAGTTCGGGCGGCGACCGCACCGGCACGCAGGTGGTGTGCCTGCTGCCCCGCGCCTGACGGTTCTGGCGCGGGGCAGCAGGCGGATCCGTTACGGCAGGTCGTACTGGTACAGGTTGTACGTGGTCATCAGGTTGACCAGCTTGGTCGTGTACGCGGGGTCGGTGGCGTACCCGGCCTTGTGCACCTCGGCCGCGAACTGGTTCGGGTCGCGCTGGTAGTTGAACGCCGCCGCATAGCGGGTCAGCGTCGCCAACTGGCGGCCGTGGTCCCGGAACGAGTCGGTGGGCGAGTTGTACACCCGGAACGAGTCGACCTCCTGCCAGCAGGTCATCGTCACCGCGTTGCATTCGGTGGTCTGGTAGTCGTGGCAGGAGACGGCGATCGTGCCCGGGTTGCCGAAGCACTTCATGCCGAAGTAGTTCTTGTCGTTCGCTGACAGCTTGCTGCGTCCCCAGCCGGATTCGAGGATCGCCTGCGCCAGCGTCACCGACGCCGGCACCTTGAACTCGCGCTGGCTGGCCTGGGCCGGCCCGGCCGCGGCGGCCAGGAAAGCAGCGTTGCTCACCGTGGTGAGCGGACCGCTGACCACCGGCGTCGGCGCGGGCGGCGGGGGCGGCGGCGGGCAGGCCGGGATGGATTTGCTGGTCTGCACGTACGCATGGGACACGTACCAGCCGTTGGTCAGCCGGTCCCACTGGGTCGTCTTGCGCACGGAGCCCTTGATGTACTGGCCGTTGACCTTGCAGGCGATGGAGACCTTCGCCTTGTTCTTGAAGCGGCCGTACTGTGCGGACGCCGACGTGGCGGCGGCGCGCGCGGCGAGCGCGCCGCTCACCTTGATCGTCGCGGTGGTGGCGGCGCTCGCCGCGGCGGGGTTGACGACAAGGACGGCGCCGGACGCGGCCAGGGCCAGCAACGGGCCGAGGAGCAGGCGGCGGGGTGTTCGCAGCATCGGGGGGCCTCCGGTGGGGGAACGAGGTGAGTTCCCACCGTCGGCGCCAGCGGTTGTGTCCCCGGGACGGGTTGAGGTGCGGCGCGGTTGCCGCGCCCGTCAGCAGCCGTCGGGCGGCCGTCCGCCGCCGTGTCGCACGGTTGTAGGCCGGTTATCCAACCGGCCCAACTGCGATCCATCGGTCGTCGCGCGTCAGCCGGGGCCGTACTGGTCGCGCAGGGTCTGGTAGTCGCCGAGACCCAGCGAGCGGAACCCGGCCGAACACGCCGGCAGGCCGTCGCTCATCGTCAGGTCGCCGTGCTCGGCGTACGACACGTGGCCGAGCCCGAACACGTGTCCGAACTCGTGCGTCAGCGTGCCCTCGAGGTCCCAGCTGCCGGTGCAGCCGACCGTCGGATCCAGCGTGAACGTGCCCGGCGCGTCGCTGATACGGATGTCGGCCTCGACGGTGCGCCCGCGCGTCCACCACAGGCAGGTCAGCGCCAGCAGCCCGCCGTCGAGCGGGCCGAAGGCGACGACGTTGCGGTCGTCCCGGTCACCGCAGGTGCCGTCGGCGCGCACGCCGGCGTCCCTGTCGGTCTCGCCGGTGTAGCGCTGGGAGAGCGCGAGGCCGCCGGTGAAGCCGCAGTCGTTGCGACCGCCGTCGACGGCGTCGCCGGCCGCGCGGATCGCGTCGCGCACGGGTCCGGGTGCGCCGAGATAGGCCGGCATCCCGGACAGGCGCAGGGTCCACCGGTACGGCGCCGGCCACTTGGTGCCCAGCCACGCGCCGGCGCCGTCGGAGCAGCGCACCGTCTTCGGCACCGCCGGCGGGGCGACGACCGGCGGCGTCCTGATGGATTCGACCGTCGGCCCGGTGGGCGGGCCCGCCGGCTGTTCGGTGGGCTGCTCGGCCGGCTGCCCGTCGGCGCGCCCGAACCGGGAGAACGGCGCGTGCGGCGCGCCGAGCGGTCCGCCGTCGGGGCGCCAGATCCGCGCGTGGACGGTACCCGCCATGCGGACGACGGTGAGCATCGCGGGGTGCCGGCCGGGCCCGGAAGCGGCGGCCGTCACGGCCTCGCCGTCGCGATCGGGGACGCGTACCGCCAGCCCCCCGTCGACGACAGTGACGCCGCCGAGCGAGCACGCGCGCGCTGCGACGGGCGCCGTCAGCTCGCCCGCTTGGACCGCACCGGACGGGTCGGCCGCCGGGCAGTCGGCGGCGACCGGGGCCGTCAGCGGCGCGGCGGGAAGGACCGCGGCGGCCACCAAGGCGACCGCGGTAGGGAGGAGCCGAAGAAGACGCCCACGCCCGTTCATGATCTTTCATTGTGAGACCGAGGGCCGGCGCTGTCCCGATTTCTCCGCTTTTCGTGAGCGACCCTCGTGGATCTTGGACTCCGGTCGGTGCCGGGGCGCCGACCGTAGTCCAAGATCGCGGCAGAGCGTCAGGCCGCTTCCGACGCCGAGTCGAGGAGCCCCTGGTTCACCGCGGCCATGAGTGCCTGGGAGCGGTTGTTCACGCGCAGCTTGGTGTACATGCGCGCGACGTACGTCTTGACCGTCGCCTCGGACACCGCCAGCCGGTCGGCGATCCCGGGCAGGCTGATGCCCTCGCGCATCAGCCCGAGCACCTGCTTCTCGCGCTGGCTGAGCAGGCCGCTGCTGGCCCGCCGGCGGGCGAGCGCGGCGGCGAGGCCCGGCGCGTTGAACGACTGCGGCGCGGCGGCCGCGTGCCGGATCGCCCCGAGCACCGCGTTGGGCGCGCTGTCCTTCGGCGCGTAGGCGGACAGGCCCTCGTCGAGCGCGCGGTACAGCGTCGCGTCGTCGTTCGTCGCGCTCAGCAGGACCAGGCCGACGGTCGGGCGCAGCGCCCGCAGCCGGCGGGCGAGCGTGAAGCCGTCGCCGTCCGGCAGGCCGGCGTCGAAGGTGACGACGTCCGGCCAGGCGGCGTCGGCGACCTCGACCGCTTCGGCGATCGAGCCGGCCGTGCCGACCAGGTCGATGTCGGCGACGCCGGCGAGCAGGCGGGTGAGGCCGAGGCGGAGCAGCACGTGCTCGTCGACGGCCACCAGGCGGACGTTCATCGGGGGGACTCCTCGGGGTGGGGTTACAGCGGTTACAGCGGTTACAGGGGTGCGCCGACCTGCTGCATGAACGGGATGGGGTCGACGGCGTTGGCGCGGCCCGCGGGGTAGCCCTGGTGGACCTCGAAGTGCAGGTGGGTACCGGACGAGTGGCCGGAGGTCCCGACGTAGCCGAGCAACTGGCCGGCCGTGACGGTGTCGCCGACGGCGACCTCCGGCTGGCGGACCATGTGGCAGTAGCGGGTCACGACGTCGCCGGCGTGCCGCACCTCGACGTACCAGCCGCAGCCGGTGGTGCTGGGCGAGCCGTCCACGTCGCAGGACGGGGTGGACGCGTTGCAGCGGACCGTGACCACGGTGCCGGCGGCCGCCGACACGATCGGCGTGTTCCGCGCCTGGGGCAGGTCGACGCCGTCGTGCTCGGGCCGGGCCGGGGTGCGGAAGCCGCCGATCGTGGTGATGTTCGCGACCGGCACCGTCCACAGGGGAGCGACGGGCTGCGTCCGCTCGGGGTTGAGGATCGGACCGTCCGCCGGGTAGGTCGGCGGCGGGGGCGCGGGGACGACAGTCGGCGCGCAGGTCGGCACGGGCAGCCGGGCGTCGCGCTTGACGAACGCGTCGGACACGTACTGGCCGTTGGTCAGCCGGTCCCACTTGTTGGTCTTGCGTACCCGGCCCTTGATGAGGTCGCCGGCCACCTGGCAGGCGATCATGACCTTGGTCTTGTTGGTCAGCGCGCCGACCTGGGCGGAGGTCGAGGTGGCGGCCGCGCGCACCGCGAGGCGCCCGCTGCCCAGCGTCACCGTGCCGGGCACCGCGCCGCCGGCCGCCGCAGCGGTCGGGGACGCGAGCAGCACGCCGGCGACGCCGGCAAGCACGACGCCGAGACCACGGGTACGGGCACGTCGCATGGGGGGATCGCCTTCCGGTCGGCCTCGTCCCGACCGGTTGGTCGGGTACTTGTCGAGGCTCGCCGGCCGAAGGCGCGACGGCGGTCAGGCAGTGGTGCGAGACGGTTGCGCCGCCGCGCGCCGCATGGCTGGCACGACGGAGCGGCGGAACTTAACGCACAAGTCGTGACACTAGGTAAGAATAGGGCGTACTGCGAGTGAGGAGGACCGTGCGCGGGGACACCGATCGGGCCACCGCGGCCGAACTCGTGGCGCCAGCCGCCACCGAGTTGGTCGACCGTGCCGAGCGGGCCACCACGATGCTCGACGTGCACGCGCTGGCCGAGGAGCTGCGGCGGTTCACCGGCGTGCGCGGCGTGTCGTTCACCGTCGCCAACCGGCCCGCGCCGAAGGCGGCGAACACCGGCCGGCTCGACTTCACCACCACCCGGACCGTCGGGCCGCCGGAGTGGCGGCAGCTGCTGCGGGTCGATCTCGTCGACGCCGAGGCGCACCGGCAGGCGCGCGCCGCGCTCGACGCGCTGGCCGACGCGGCCGGCCGCGCCCTGCGGGTGCCGTGCCGCCCGGTCGCCGAGCAGTCCCCACCGCCCCCTCCGCTCTACCGGGCCATCACCCGCCACGCCCGCGCGCTGATCGTCGTGATCGACCCGACCCGCGGCTGGAGCCCGATGTCGGAGTCGTTCGCCGGCCTGCTCGGCTACGACCGGGCCGATCCGCCGGTGGCGAACCTGCTCGACCTCGTGCACCCCGACGACCAGCCGGCCGCGATCGGCACGTTCGTCACCGCCTGCGGTGGCACCCACCCGACCGGCTCCATCGACATGCGCCTGCGCACCGCGTCGGGAACCTGGCGGCAGTTCGAGTTCGCCGTGCGTACGTTCGTCGACCAGCCGGACGCCGGCGTCGTGGCCTACTTCGGCCTCGACGTCACCACCCAGCGCGCCGCCGAGCGCGCCCTGCGGGTCGAACGCGGCCGGCTGTTCAGCCTGGTCGAGACGCTCGGCGATGGCATCCTGCTGATCGACGAGGAGCAGCGGGTCAGCGTCGCCAACCGCGCGTTCCGCCGGATCCTCGGCGTGGAGGAGCCGCTGCGGGCCGGGTCCGACCGCGGCTGGCCGCGCCTGCTCGCGCAGCTCGAGCCGCTGTTCGCGGCCGGCGTCACCGACGCGGTCCGGCTGCGCGACATCGTCGCCGCCCGCCGCGCCGTCATGGGCGAGGAGGTCGAACTCGCCGACGGACGCGCGGTCGAACTGGACTTCGTGCCGCTGGAGAGCGAGGGCGGCCCGCGCGGCACGCTCATGCACCTGCGCGACGTGACCTCGCGGGTGGCGGTCCGGCGCGGACTCGAGGAGCGCAACCGCAGCCTGGCCGAGGCGTCGGCGATGAACACCCAGTTCGTGGCCACCGTCGCGCACGAACTGCGCGGACCGCTGTCGTCCGTCGTCGCTTTCGCTCACCTGCTCGGCGACGCGAGCAGCGGGCTGCTCAACGACGACCAGCGCCAGTACCTCGACGTCATCGACCGCAACGCCAACCGGCTGCTGCGCCTGATCGAGGACCTCCTGCTGCTGGCCCGGCTCGAGGCGCGCACGCTGCAGCTGCGCACCGGGCCGGTGCGCCTGCCCGATCTGGTGCGCACCGCCGTCACCGAGCGGTTGCCGGCTGCCGAGACCGCCGGCCTGCAACTGGCCGTGGAGACCGCCGACGGGCCCGAGCTGACCTGCGACGAGACGCGGGTCCACCAGGTGTTGGACAACCTGCTCAACAACGCGTTGAAGTTCACCCCGGCCGGCGGCTCGGTGACCGTGCGGGCGCGGCCGTCCGCGTCGGGCTGGCAGGTGGAGGTGGCGGACTCCGGCGTCGGCATCCCGGCGGGGGAGCTGCCGCGGGTCTTCAGCGCGTTCTTCCGCGGCTCCAACACCGCGATCGGCGCGGGCCAGCCGGCCCCGCCGGGAACCGGGCTCGGGCTGGTGGTCAGCCGGGCCATCGTCGAACTGCACGGCGGCACCATCCAGGTCGCCAGCACGGAGGGCGCGGGCACCACGGTCACCGTGTCGTTGCCCACGCGGCCCGCCGGGGCCGCCAGCGGGCGCAGCGAAGCGGAGCCCGCGGTCAAGTGGCCCCGGCTGGAAAACCGCACCGCACGCCGCACGAATGGAGGTACGTCATGAGTCGCCTCTTGGTGGTCGAGGACGATCCGGACATCGCCCTGGCCCTGCGACTGCTTCTGCAGCGTGCCGGGCACCAGGTCGCCCACGCGAAGGACGGTCGGGCCGGATTGCGCGACGCCTTCAACGAGCGGCCGGAGCTGGTGATCCTGGACATCGGACTGCCCGGCATGGACGGCTGGCAGGTGCTGGAACGGCTGCGGGACATCTCCGACGTTCCGGTGCTGCTGCTGACCGCGCACGGCCAGGAGTCGGACAAGGTCCGCGGCCTGCGTGGCGGCGCCGACGACTACCTGACCAAGCCGTTCACCAACGCCGAACTGGTGGCCAGGGTGGAGGCGCTGCTGCGCCGGTCCGGGTCCAGCGCGTCCTGGGCCGACGAGGTCTACGACGACGGCACGCTGCGCATCGACCCGGCCGCCCGGCGGGCGTTCGTGGCCGATGCCGAGGTGCGCCTGACGCCGACGGAGTTCCGGCTGCTCAACGTGCTGGTCCGGCACGCCGGTGCGGTGCTCTCGCCGAACCAGCTGCTGGCGCAGGCCTGGGACGACCCGACCGGCATCGGCCCGGAGCGGGTCAAGTTCGCGGTGCTGCGGCTGCGCCGCAAGCTCGGCTGGACCGATCCGGACGCGAGCCCGATCGAGTCCGTGCGCGGCTTCGGGTACCGGTACCGCCGGCCGGCCAACGTCTCGTAGGTGCCCGCTCCCCGGTCGGTGGCTTAGGGCTCCCGATCCGCAACGCCACCTGGCTTTTCCCGGGCGGCCCACATCCGATGTCTGGGGCAGGAAGCCCGCCCCCAGACACACGGATGTGTACTCCCATGATCGACTTGAGCCGAGACGCCCACGTCCACACCGCCTATTCCGCCGGCCACGACAGCGTCAGCGTCCTGGTCGCCGCCGCCGAGGCGGCCGGCCTGACCGAGCTGACGTTCGCCGACCGCGTCGGCTCGGACACCAGTTGGTTGACGTCCTACCTGGCGACGATCCAGCGGGCGCAGCAGCGCACCGACATCACGCTCAAGCGCGGCGTGGAGGTCGAGGCGATCGGCGTCGACGGCTGGCTGGCCTTCCCGGCCGACCTCGGCCAGCTCGAGGTGATCTCGTTGGCGATCCTGCGCCTGCCGACGCCGGCCGGCCTGCTCGGCCCGGACACCGTGCGCGCCAACATCGACGCCGGCACGCTGACCGCGAACGAGGTCGTCGAACGGCTCGTCGCGGTGCTGTGCCTGGCGATGGAGCGGGTCGGCCGGTACGCGCCGACCACGCTCGCCCGGCCGCTGGAGTTCCTCACCCAGGCCGGCATCCCGGAGTCCGCCGTGGACGACTCGGCGATCGCCGCGATCGTGGCGGCGTGCAGGTCGACCGGCACGGCCGTCGAGTTCAGCGAGCGGCACCGGCTGCCCACCCGCCGGCTGGCCCGCGCCGTCACGGCCGCCGGCCTGAAGACGCTCGCCGCGAGCGACGCGTACACCGCCCGCGACGTCGGCCGCTGGCAGTACCTCGAGGAACTGGCCGCCGACGTCGCCGCCGTTCCCGCACAGGCCGCCTGAGCGGCGCCGTGGACCCGGCAGCCAGAGGCCCGGCTGCCGACCCCGTCGATCTTGGAGGCTCGTGGCCCTCATGGGGGCCGCGAGTCTCCAAGATCGCGGAAGCCGCTAGCCGAGGAGGTGGGCGTTGACCGCCCGCACCTCGTCGGCGAGCGCGGGGATCTCCACCACCTCGAGCCCGGCCGCGCGCAGGATGCCCACCCCGCCGCCCGGTGCCAACGCGGGCGGCTCGCGTAGCGCGAACACGACCTTGCCGACCGGTGTCGAGGCGATCAGCCGCGCACACGGCACGGCCCGGGAGCGCCGCACCCCGCACGGCTCCAGCGACGAATACACCACGGCACCCACGAGGTCGGCCGCCCGGACCCGGCGCAGCGCCTCCTCCTCGGCGTGCAGCGTGCCGTCGGTCTCGCGCGAGTAGCCGCGGGCCAGCTCGACGCCGTCGGCGCCGACGATGATCGCCCCCACCGAATACGCCGAGCCGCTCGGGACGCAGCGCCGCGAGTGCTCGATCGCCGCCCGCAGCCAGTCCCCGTCATCGAAGTCCGTCATGCCGCACGGCCGTAGGAGAGCACGGCCACGTCGCCGACGGCGTCGACGCCGAGCAGGCGCAGCCGCCCGGCCGGAAACTCGGCCGGATCCACGAACCGGCTGCCGCCGCCCACCAGGATCGGGGCGACGGCGAGGCTCAGCTCGTCCGCGAGTCCCGTCGAGAGAAAGGCGGTGTGGACGGCCGTGCCGCCCTCGACCAGCAGGCGCCCGACGCCGCGGCCGGCGAGATCGGCGAGCAGCGCGTCAAGCCCGGCCGCGACCACCGCGGTGGCCGCGGCCGGCACCCGGGCAGCGATCTCGGGCGTCGGGACGTACACCAGCCTCGGCGCGGGGCCGGCGGTGAAGAACGCGGCCGCCGGGTCGAGATCCCCCGACGCGGTCAGCGTGACCTTCGTCGGATGCGCCGGCCGGCCGGCGGCGACCCGGGCGGCCACCCGTTGCGGTGAACGCACAAGCAGCCTGGGGTTGTCGGCGCGGATCGTGCCGGCGCCCACCAGGATCGCGTCGCAGGAAGCCCGCAGCGCGTCGACCCGGTCCAGGTCGTCGGGGCCGGACAGGATCAGCCGACGGTCGGACGCGTCGTCGATGTAGCCGTCGAGGGACATCGCAGCGCTGAGGATCACGTGCGGACGCACGGCCGCTATGGTGCCTCATTAAAGCCGGTGCGGGTCATGACGCCCCACGTCTGGCGGGAACGGCGGATCGCCGACCAGGCACCCATCGCCCGCCAGAACGCCGTCACCTGCCGGAATCCCAGGTTCTCCAGCGCGGACGCGGCCGTCGCCAGCGCCAGGTCCTTCCAGCGCGGGTAGCGGGCGAACGTGAACTCCTCGACGGTGAGCGCGATCAGGTTCACCACCAGCGCGTAGCCGTAGGCGACCAGCAGGAACCGGATCGCGAACGTGGCGTCGACGGCGCCGACCCACACGCCGAGCGGGACCATGACCAGGCCGGCGAGCTCGACCATCGGGGCGAGCAGTTCGAACACGACGTAGTAGGGGAGCGCGAGCAGGCCGATCCGCCCGTACCGGGGATTGGCGATCATGGCGCGGTGCTTCCACAGGATCTCGGCGATGCCGCGGTGCCAGCGCCGGCGCTGCCAGCCCAGCACGCGCGCCGTCGACGGCGCCTCGCTCCACGACACCGGTTCGGCGACGAACACCACCCGGTAGTCGCGTTTGGTCCTGCGCAGGTGGCGGTGCAGCCGGACGACGAGTTCGGCGTCCTCGCCGATGCAGTTGTGGTCCAGGCCGCCGACCTCGACCACCAGGTCGCGGCGGAACAGGCCGAACGCGCCCGAGATGATCAGGAGCCCGCCCAGCCGGGACCAGCCGGTGCGGCCGAGCAGGAACGCCCGCAGGTACTCCACCACCTGCACCCGCACCAGCCAGCGCTGCGGCATCCGCACCTCGACGATGCGGCCGGCCACCACCGAACAGCCGTTCGCGACCCGCACGACCCCGCCGGTGGCCACCGTGCGCAGCGGGTCGTCGGCGAACGGCTTGGCGACGGCGAGCAGCGCCTGCGGGTCGAGAATCGAGTCCGCGTCGACCATGCAGATCAGGGGCTGCCGGGCGAGGTTGATGCCGGTGTTCAGCGCGTCGGTCTTGCCGCCGTTCTCCTTGCGCACCACGGTCAGCGGCTCGGGGCTCAGCCGCGGCACGTACACGCCGAGCACCCGACCGAACGCGGGTACCTCCCGCGGAACCACGCGCGGCGTCTCGACGAGGTCGAACTCGGCCCGCAGGCGCTCGAACGTGCCGTCCGTCGAGCCGTCGTCGACGACGATCACCTCGAACTGCGGGTAGCGCAGGGCCAGCATCCCCTGCACCGAGGTGACGATGTTCGACTCCTCGTTGAACGCCGGCACCAGCACGCTGACGCCGGGCGTGAGCGGGCTGCGGTACATCTCGTCCAGCCCCGCGAACGGCCGGTGGCGCAGGTGCCGCACGAACTCCGCGGTGGCCAGCACGATGAGGAAGAGGTAGCTGGTGTTGATGACCACGAAGTAGCCCAGGATCACCACGTCGGTGACGCGGAACCAGTCCCGGACCCAGTCTGCGATCGTCATTGCCCGTTCACCGGCCGGCGACCGCCAGCGCGCCGCGGCGGGCCTCCTCGAGGTCTGCGATGCCGATGGCCTCCCGGGCGTGCGGCGAGTCGGACGCCGAAAGCGCCTCCCGGCCGGGCGCACCGAGGCGCAGCAGCGCTCGGGCCGCCTCGTGCGCCACCCGGTACTCGGCGTCGGTGAGGAGCGCCGCGAGCGGCTGCGCCGCGGCCGGCGCTCCCAGCTCGCCCAGCGCGTGGGCGGCCTCGGCCCGCAGCGCCGGCGGACGGTCCGGCTCCATCGCCTCCAGCAGCGGTGCCAGCGCGCCGCGGGTGCCGAGCCGTCCCAGCGTGCGGGCGGCCCGCAGCCGCACCTCGATCGAGAGGTCGGAGCGCAGCGCGAACTCCACCTGCCGGGCCGAGCCGACCGCGCCGATCAGGCCGAGCACCTCCAGCGCGGTCGCCCGGGCCAGCTCCGCCGGGTCGTCCAGCGCGGCGGCGACGTCGACCTGGGCGGCCAGGCCGAGCCGCACCAGGGCGTGCGCGACCAGTGGCGGTGGCACCGGGGTCGGCCCGACTGTCGACGCGAGGAGCGGGCCGGCCGCGCTCGGATGCGCGATGCGGCCCAGTGCCCGCACGACGACCACGCGCACGTCCGGATCCTTGTCGTGCAGCAGGTCCACGAGCTGCGGCACATCGTCGGCGGTGCCGACGTTGCCGAGCACCTCGGCCGCGCGGGCCCGGGCGACCGGGCTGCGGGCGTGCAGGTCGCGCTCGGCGCGGGTGCCGGCGCCGCGCCGCTGGAACACCTCGACCAGCGCGGTGTGCGCCTCGCCGCGCACCTTGCCGAGCATCGCGACGGCGGCCGGCTCGACCGCCTTCCAGGTGCGCGCGTCGACGGCGACGAGCTGGTCGATCAGCGTCTCGTCGTCGTCGCCGGCGGCGAGCCGGACGAGCAGCCGGCGGGCCGGCGCGGCCAGGCGCGCGCGGCGGTTGCGCGCCGCCCGGCGCACCAGCCGGCCGACGACGGTGACGACGCCGAACAGGACCGCGGCGACGAGCAGCGCGCCGATTGCGACGGCGGCCGCTCCGGCGAGGGTCATGCCTTTGTTCTGGCGAGAACCGCCTCGACCCGGCTCACCAGTTCGCGCGGGCTGAACGGCTTCACGACGTAGTCGTCAGCGCCCGCGCCGAACCCGATCTGGACGTCGCCCTCCTGCGCCCGGGCGGTCAGCAGGATCACCGGCAACTGGGCGGTGGCCTGCTCGGCCCGCAGCGCGCGGCACACGTCGATGCCGGACAGGCCGGGCATCATCACGTCGAGGAGCACAAGGTCCGGCGGCTGGTCGCGGGCTGCCTCCAGCGCGGAGACGCCGTTGTCGACCGCAGTCACGTCGAATCCGGCCGCCTCCAGCTTGAACAGCACCAGCTCGCGGATGTCCTCGTCGTCGTCGGCGACCAGGATCGCGGTCATCTTCTACTCCCTTTGGGCCGTTTTCTCCACCTTAGGGAGCCAGGCCCGGCCGTGCGGGACGTTCGCTGGTACTGGCAGAGCTGACGGGCCGCGCATCCGCGCTGGCAGAGCTGACGGGCCGCGCATCCGCGCTGGCAGAGCTGACGGGCCGCGCATCCGCGCTGGCGGCGCTCATGGGCCGCGCGCCGGCGCTGGTGCGCCCGATCATCCGGCGGTCGCGCCAGTTCGACCGGTGGTGTCCGTCGACCGCCGGCCGCTCGTTGACGAAGTGGCCCACCTTCGGGTGGGCCTGCTCCAGGAGCCGCTTGAACTCGGGCAGGTCCACGGCGAGGCCGTCGACGAGGGTCGCCGGCCCATTGAGCTCGACCGTCACCTGGCACCGCCGGGGCGTCAGCTCCTTGATGGCGACGACCTCGTCGCACGGCGGCCCGTCGATGCTGTGCCAGCGCAGCAACCGGTCCGGCTGGCGCTCGTCGAGCTGGACGGTGAAGCTCGCGCCGGCGATGTCCCAGCGGTGGACGTCCTCGCTCAGCGCCGACACCTCGCGCACCTGGTGCCGATAGTATGGATACTCTTCGATCCGGCACATGCGCTCGAACGCGACGTGTGCCGGCACCTCGACCACGGCCGTGCGCCGCACGGCGGCCCCCCGCATCTCCATTCATCTCACGGTACGTTGATCGTTTGCCTTTGCCCATAAAAGGGAAAACTCGGGCAATGCGGGTACTGTGGTGTGCGGTGCTGTTGTCGCTGTTCGTTGCCGTTCCCGATGCGGCGCATGCGGCGGGCCGTCGCTCGTTTGACTTCGACGCCGGGCTCGGCGGGCTCCGGGTGGCCGCCCGCGACGGCGGCGGGGTGACGCTCGTGCCGGGAGTGTCCGGAACGGCGGTGGCGTTCCCGGCCCGCTGCTGCGGCCGGGCGGTCCTGATCGCCGACGGGACCGGGCTCGACCCCGGACTCGGCCGGCTCGAGTACGGCGCACACGTCCGGCTCGACCAGGGGGAGACGAGCGCCGGGTCGAACGTGCTGCAGAAGGGCACCTGGTCGGCGAACAGCCAGTGGAAGCTGCAGATCGACGGGCGGGCCGGGCACCCGAGCTGTGCGGTGATGGGCGTCGGCTCGCGGCGGATGCACGTCGCGGTGGCGCCGGTACCGGTGGCCGACGGCCAATGGCACCAGGTGACGTGCGTCCGCGACGCCGACCGGTTGAGCATCACCGTCGACGGGGTGATGCGCGGCTCGGTCGGGCTGCCGGCCGGGCTGTCGATCAGCAGCGGAGCGCCGCTCCGGATCGGCGGCAACGGCCTGCGCCGGGGTGCTGACACCTTCCATGGCGCAGTGGACAACCTGTACGTGGCGATCGGCTGAGCCGCCCCCCTAAACGGATCTTGGACGCCTATCGGTGCCATAGCACCGATAGGCGTCCACGATCGCGGTAATGCGCTTACAGAGTGAGCGTCCAGGCGTCCAGGTAGCCGGTGTCGCCGGCGAAGACGTCCTGCACCCGAAGCTTCCACACGCCGTTGCGGACCTCGGAGCCGAGGTTCACGGTGTACGTCGCGTCGAGGTTCTTGACGTTGTCGCCCGAGGTCGAGCTCTTCACCTTGTACAGCGAGCCGTCCGGGGCCACCAGCCACACGGCCAGGTCGCCGCGGTCGCTGTGCTTGACGTGCACCTCGAGCTTCGCGGCGGTGGAGCCCTTGCCGTCGCAGTTGGCCACCGTCAGGTTGCTGTCGATCGTCGACTTGTCGGCGATGGCCTTGTCGTACGTGTTGCTCAGCGTGCACAACGTCCCGGCCGGCGTGGTGGTCGGGGTCGTCGGGGTCGTCGGCGTCGTCGTCGGGGGTGGAGTCACCGGCGGCGTGGTGGTACCGGCACCGATGGCGCCCATGTACAGCAGCTTGTTCGGCGAACCGCTGCCGGGGCCGGTCACCTTGCCCGCCGTGGCGTCGGCCACCATGGCGTCGCGGACCTGGGCCGGCGTCAGGGCCGGGTTGTTCGCGAGGTACAGCGCCGCCACACCGGTGACGTGCGGGGTTGCCATCGAGGTGCCGCTCATCCGGCCCGACGCGGTGTCGCTTCCCTTCATCGACGACAGGACGTTCGAGCCCGGCCCGAAGATGTCGACGCAGCTGCCGTAGTTCGAGTACGACGCGCGGGCGTCGGTGGCGTCGGTCGCGCCGACGGTGATCGCCTCCGGCGTGCGGGCCGGCGACACGGCGCAGGCGTCCTTGTTCTCGTTGCCCGCCGCCACGGCGTAGGTGACGCCGGACGCGATCGAGTTCTTGATGGCGGTGTCCAGCGAGGAACTGGCCGACCCGCCGAGGCTCATGTTGGCCACGGCCGGCTTGACGGCGTTCTTGGTCACCCAGTCGACGCCGGCGATGATCGCCGAGTAGCTGCCGCTGCCGTCGCAGCCCAGCACGCGCACCGACACGATCTTCGCCTGCTTCGCGACACCGTAGGTGGCGCCGGCGACGGTGCCGGCCACGTGCGTGCCGTGACCCTGGCAGTCGGAGGCGTCGGAGTCCTTGTCGATGAAGTCGTAGCCACTGGTGGCCCGGCCGCCGAACTCGCTGTGGGTCAGGCGCACCCCGGTGTCGAGGATGTACGCGGTGACGCCCGCGGCCTTGCTCGGGTAGACGTAGGTGTCCGAGAGCGGCAGCGCGCGCTGGTCGATCCGGTCCAGGCCCCAGGGCGCGGCACTCTGGGTGTCGGCGGTCATCCGCACGGCGCGGTCCTGCTCCACGGAGTCGACGGTGGGGTTGGCGGCCAGCCGCTTCGCGGCCTTCTCGGTCAGGTTGGCGGTGAAGCCGTGCACGGCGGTGCCGTACTCGTCCCGCACCGTGCCGCCGAAGCGGTCGGCCAGCTTGCGGGCGATGCCGGGCTTGCGGGCCTCGGCGTTGTCCTTCAGGACGACGATGTACCGGTCCTTGATGGCGCCGGCAGCGTGTGCGTTGACGATTTCACCCTCGGCCGGTACGGCGGTCGCGGCGCCGGGGCCGATGAGGCCGGTGGCGAGCGCGGCCACACCACCGGCCGCCATGGCGGCGACGACACGGGTCAGGGTGCGACGTGCAGTGGGGGCTGTAGTTCGCATGTCCACTATGGAACGTGCGGGGAATAGCGCCGCCGGGACCCGCGCGGTTGCGCGGTGGTTGCGCACCAACCATTTCCCCGACGACCTCAGCGGTCCACAATAGACAATGGCGCGACCGGGTACCCGGTCGCGCCATTGTCCTATGTGGATTTACTTACCTGACCCGGACCTCGAACATCGGGTCCGCGGCGATCTTCTGGAACGACGAGAGCGCCTGCGGCGTCGAGTCGATCCGCATGTCCAGACCCTGCTGGTCGGACGCGGTGTCGAAGGCGACCAGCGCCTTGATGGCCGGCATGCCCTTGAGCTGCGGCACGACGGTCGCGTGCAGCTTGGCCTTCTCGTTCGGGTCGCACGTGGTCTTGCACTCGTATACGGCCCACTCGGCCACCATGATGGGCTTGTTCTTGGTCAGCGCCCAGTTGTACCAACCCGGGAACTTCGCCTTGTCGGTGGTGCGGTTCATCAGGTAGTTGAAGTCACCGTTGTGGAAGCCGCCCGGCTGGGCGTTGATGTACGAGTCGACGGCGACCCAGTCGACGACGTCGTTGCCCGGGTACAGGTCGTACCACCACGACGAGTTGTTCCACTTCTCGACGTTCATCGTGGCGTACACGAACACGACGTTGGTGACGCCGTTGGCGCGCATGCGCTGCACGGTGTGGCGGAACATCGCCGCGTAGTCCTTGGCGGTCATGCCCGAGCCGGCGGTGGTGGACACGTCGTTCTCCGGCTCGTGGTGGATGGCCATGAAGAACGGTGCGGTGTAGTTGGCCTTGATGTAGTTCGACAGCTTGTCGATGCGGGCGTCCATGTCACCATTGGCGACCTTGCCCCACTTGGTGCCGTAGCCGACCTTCCAGTTGGTGAACAGGATGCGCGGCTTGCCGGCTTCGTTCGCCATGGCGATCTCGGCCTTGGTCGGGAACATCTCGTCGCCCTTGTGGTACGTGTGGTAGATCGACGCGGTCCGGCCGCTCTTCGCCTCCCACTCGCGCAGCGCCTGGTCGCGCGGGGTGTCGCTGAAGCCACCGGCGGCGGAGCCCCAGAGCACGTTGCAGGTCGGGACCAGCTTGGCGTCCACTGTGCAGTTCGACGGGTCGGCCGGCGTGGTCTCGACCGGCGCCGGCGTCGGGCCGGGCGTCACCGGGGTGGTTTCGACCGGCGCGGGCGCCGGGGTGGTGGCGCCGGCCAGTGTCAGCGTGAGCTGCGGGCCGGTGCCCTCCTCGGTGGACCGGAATCGGGCGATCGCGTTGGTGGCCGACGACGTCAGCGCGAACGTGTACGTGCCGGCCTTGGTCACGGCCTTGGTCACGTCCAGGGTGACGGTCGCGGCCGTCGCCTTCGGGCTGGCCGACGCGACGTCCGAACCACTGGTCGGCGCGTTCTTGTAGCTGAGCGCCGTCTCGGTCCACGACGTGTTCGCGACCTTCTTGACCTTGACGTTCGACGGCAGCTTCGTCGACGTGTCGCGGGTGAGCTTCAGCTCGACCTTGCGCACCGACGCGCCGGCGGGCAGCGTCCCGACCTTGAACTTCAGGTAGCTGACCATGCGGTCGCCGCTCTTCGCGCCGGCGACGATGGACCCGCTCTCACCGAACGTGTACGACGGGCGGCTGCTGGAGGTGTAGCTGTCGTCGCTTGCCGTGATCTTCACCGTTGAGGTGCTGCTCGTCGCGGCCCAGGCGGGTGCGGTGATCGTGCCCGCCGCCGCGAGTGCGGTGGCGGCAACGGCAATGATCCGGCGGGCCGCGGCACGGCTCGCCGGGCGGTTCGGCTGACGGGTGTGAGTCACGAAGGCTCTCCTCGAAACAGTTGCGTCCGGGCTGGACTCGTTCGAGATTGCGGAGCCTGGGGTGATGCGTCGGTTCGGTGCCGGTTGCCGTTGCGGTGTCAGCGTTCCGGCATCAATGTCCACAGTGGACGTCCGGACGCCGACGGCGCGGCGCGCATGTATGAGGCCGGCGTCGGCCGCGGGGGGTCACCCGACCGGCTCGGTTGCGGCACGGTTGTCGGGCGCTCGGGCAAAACGGCTGAATGGGGCGCAACCGATTAGCAGCCCAATGTCACCGTTCTCGAACTTCTCCGGCAAAGCGGGCAACCGTAACTTGGGTTGGCAAGCCGTTCACTCACGGAGGAGATGCACACGATGACGCAGATTGTCGTTCCCGAGCCGACCGTCACCGTCGCGGCCGAGCTGACCGAACGGTGCGACCGCTGCGGCGCCGCCGGCAAGCTCCGCGTGTTCCTGGCCGGCGGGGGCGACCTCACCTTCTGCGGTCACCACGCCAACCGGTTCAACGAGACCATCCGCACCTCGGCGGAGCGCCTGGTCGTCGAGTCCGGCTTCGGCTGGCGCCTCCCGGCCGCCTGACCTCGGCCCCGCCGCCCAGATTTCCGCAAGATCTTGGAGTCCTGTGGTAGCTCTGGCTACCGAAGGACTCCAAGATCTCACGGAGGGCCGGCGCGTCCGATTAGGACTTATCGGGCGTTACGTACTATAAGTTTCTCGTGGGCCCACAGCAGTCGAGCGACCTGAGCGAGGCCATCCCGGCCGCTCGCCGGCCCCGGCCGCACCCCCGGCAACGGTCCACCCCACCCGTTCGACCCCCGGCCACCCCGCCGCCGGCCGGCGCACCCCCCATCGAGCCGGCACAACCCCGTCGGAAATGGTGGTTGTACGCCCTCGTCGCGGGCCTCGCGCTCGCCGCGCTGGCCGCGATCCTGCCCCCGGCCGTGGCCCGCCCCGCCACCCTCGGCCTGCACGCGGCCGCCGTCGCCGCCGCCGCGCTGGCGATCGCCCGCCGGGCGCGCGAGGGCCGCCTCGAGGGCGGCTGGATCCTCATCCTCGCGGGCGCCGCCGGCTGGACCGCCGCGGCCGCGTTCCGTCCGGCCGCCACCCTCACCCTGATGACCTACCCGCTGGTCGCCGCCGGCCTGCTGCGGCTGTCCCGGGCGGGCGGCCCGGTGGCGCCCGGCCTGCTCGTCGACGCGGGAGTGATCACCGGCGCCACCGCGATCGGCGGCTGGCTCGTCGTCGTCGAGCCGCACGTGCGCACGCCGGGGGTGAGCGCCCTGCAACTCGGCATGGCGCTGGCGTACGTCGTCCTCGATCTCCTGCTGGTGGCCGCGGCGCTGCGCCTCGTCGGCTTCGGCGGCCGCCCGCCGCCCGCCCACCTCCTGCTCACCGCGGCGGTGGTCGCGCTCGTCGGCGGCGACGTGCTGACCGCGCTCGGCGCGCCGGCGGCCCTGGCCACGGAGCTGCCCTGGACCGTCGGGATCGCGGCCGCGGCGCTGCACCCCGCGCGCACCCGGCGCCCGCGCGGACGCTGCGGCCCGGTGGCCGTCTCGCCGCGCCGGCTCGCGGTCTTCGCCGTGCTCGCGATGGTCGTGCCGGTGGCGCCGGCGCTGGTGCCGGGCGCGCCGCGCACCGCGCTGGTGCCGGCGCTGCTCGGCGCCGCGGTCGCGCTGCTGCTGGTGGTGCGGCTGGCGATGCTGGCGGCGCTGGTGGGGCGCACGGCGCAGGCGCTGGCGTACACCCGGGCGCAGCGCGAGGCGTTGCGCGACGAACTGGAGCACCGCGCGAACCACGACCCGCTGACCGGGCTCGCCAGCCGCGCCGCCCTCACCACCCAGCTGACCGGCAACCAGCGGCACGGCAGCCTGATCCTGATCGACCTGGACGGCTTCGCCGAGATCAACGATGCGCACGGGCACCAGGTCGGCGACGCGCTGCTGATGGAGGTGGCCGGCCGGTTGCGCGGCACCCTGACCGGCGCCCGGGTGCTGGCCCGGCTCGGCGGCGACGAGTTCGCCGTCCTGCACCGGGGCGACGGCGAAGGGGCGGCCCGGCGGGCGCTGGCGGCGCTGCGGCCGGCCTACCGGATCGGCGGGCGCGAACTGCACGTCACCGCGTGCGCCGGGCTGGTGCGGATTCCGGCGGGCGGCTCCGCCGCCGAGTCGCTGCGCGACGCGGACCTCGCGCTCGACGCCGCCAAGTCCGCCGGCCGGGACCGGCTCGTGCTCTTCCGGCCGGAACTGCGCGAGGCGCTGATGCGGCGCAGCGCGCTCGCCGACAACCTGCGCCACGCCCTGGACCGGGGCGAGCTGGAGCTGAACTACCAGCCGGTGGTGGAGCTGCCGTCGGGCCGGATGGTGGCCGCCGAGGCGCTGCTGCGCTGGCGGCACGCCGGCGAGTCGGTGTCGCCGGCGCACTTCGTGCCGCTCGCGGAGCAGACCGGGATGATCGTGCCGATCGGCTGGTGGGCGCTGCGGGAGGCGTGCGAGCAGGCCGCCCGCTGGTTCCCGGCGCACGGCGTCGCGGTGACCGTCAACGTGTCGGCGGCCCAGCTGCGGGAGAGCGACTTCGCCGACCGGGTGCTGGCGACGCTCGCCGCGGCCGGCGTGCCCGGGGCCGCGCTGATCCTGGAGATCACCGAGTCGATCCTGATCACCGATCCGGACGCCGCGCACGAGGTGCTGCAGCGGCTGCGCACCGGTGGGGTGCGGGTGGCCGTCGACGACTTCGGCACCGGGTACTCGTCGCTGTCGTACCTGATGTCGCTGCCGGTCGACGTGCTCAAGCTGGACCGGGCGTTCGTCGGCCCCGAACACGAGCGCCGGCAGTACGCGATCACGGGGGCGGTGCTGCAGCTCGCGTCGGTGCTCGACCTCGTGACGATCGCCGAGGGCGTCGAGGAGGAGGCGCAGGCGCGGGCGCTGACCCGGCTCGGCTGCCCGCTGGCCCAGGGCTACCTGTACTCGAGCCCGGTGCCGGCGTCCGGCGTCGACGCCTTGCTGGCGTCATGACGGAGCGTATTTGTTACGCACCGGAACGTACTCTCACCGTTTCGCACCGCCTGTGCGTCTCCTGCACACCCATCCGGCGGTTGTCTAGTGACGAAGCCCTGATTGAAATGACTTCGGGAGGGACGTCATGTCGGTACAGGAGCTCGCGAGCATGCGGGCGGAGGCGCTGTTCGTCTCCGACCTGCAGCGGGCCGACGCGTTGAGCGCCGATCGGGTCCGCGCCGCGGTGTCCGAGAACGTGCGCCGGTACGGGGTCCGCGGCCTGGCCGCCCGCGTCGCCGAGGAGTACGGCGACCACCCGGAGACCGCTGTCGGCCGCATGTGCTGGTGCCTCGGCACGATCGAACTCGCCTACGCCTGAGACCCCCCACCACCGCGTTGATCTTGCAGTTGTGGTGCCAGTATTCGCCCGGCTGTGACCTGTTTTGAGCACCACCACAAATGCAAGATCAACGCGATCTTGACACACCGCTGGGCCATGATGGGTCCGTGCTGTTCGCGGACCTCGCGGCCACCTCGGCCGCCGTGGCCGCCGTCTCCGGGCGGCTCGCCAAGATAGACCTGCTGGCCGGGTGCCTGCGCCGGCTCGCCACCGAGACGTCCGAGCCCCGGGTGCTCGCCGCCGGCGCCGCCTACCTCGCCGGCGAGATCCTGCAACGCCAGACCGGCGTCGGTTACGCCAGCCTGCGCGGCCTGCCGGCACCGGCCGATGCGCCCACCCTCATCGTCGCCGAGGTCGACGCGCGGCTGGCCGCGATGTCCGCCGTGGCCGGGCGCGGTTCGCAGGCCGAGCGCCGCCGCCAGCTCCACGATCTCTTCGGCCGGGCGACAGCCGACGAGCAGCGCATGCTCACCGGGTTGCTGAGTGGCGAACTGCGGCAGGGCGCCCAGGCCGGCCTGCTGGCCGACGCGATCGCCAAGGCCGCCGAGGTCCCGGTGCGCGAGGTGCGCCGGGCGCTGCTGCTCTCCGGTTCGCTCACCGAGGTCGCGGCGGTCGCGCTGGCCGGCGGCCCGCTTCACGGGTTCAGCCTCACCGTCGGCCGGCCGCTGGCGCCGATGCTCGCGTCGAGCGCGCCCGACATCGCGGCCGCGCTGGAGGCGACGGGCGTGCCGGCGATGGCCGACGCCAAGCTCGACGGCATCCGGGTGCAGGTGCACCGCGACGGCGACGACGTGGCCGTGTTCAGCCGCAGCCTCGACGACATCACGTCCCGGGTGCCGGGCGTGGTCGCCGCCGCCCGCGAGCTGCCGGTGCGGGTCGCGGTGCTCGACGGCGAGGCGCTCGGCGTCGATCCGGGCGGGCGCCCGCTGCCGTTCCAGGAGACGTCGAGCCGGGCGGCCCGGCGCGACGGCGCGCTGCCCGTCCAGCCGTTCTTCTTCGACGTGCTGCACCTCGACGGCGTGGATCTTCTCGACGCGCCGCTCGCCGAGCGGTGGGCGGCCCTCGCCGGCGCGGTGCCGGAAGCGGCGCTCGTCGCGCACGCCGAGGTCGGCGGCGTCGAGGCGGCCGACGCCGCCTGGCGCTCGGCGCTGGCCGCCGGCCACGAGGGGCTGGTGGTCAAGTCGGCGGCCGCGCCCTACGACGTGGGCCGGCGGGGCTCGGCGTGGGTGAAGGTGAAGCCGCGGCACACGCTCGACCTGGTGATCCTCGGCGTCGAGTGGGGTAGCGGGCGGCGGCGCGGGTGGCTGTCCAACCTGCACCTGGGCGCCCGCGATCCGGCCGGCGGGTTCGTGATGCTCGGCAAGACGTTCAAGGGCCTCACCGACGAGATGCTGCGCTGGCAGACCGACAAGCTGCTCTCGCTCGCCGTCGAGAAGGGCGACTGGGTGGTCAAGGTGCGCCCGGAACTCGTCGCCGAGATCGCGTTCGACGGCGTGCAGCGCTCGTCGCGCTACCCCGGCGGCGTCGCCCTGCGGTTCGCGCGCGTGGTGCGCTACCGGGACGACAAGACGGCCGCCGAGGCCGACACGATCGACGACGTGCGCAGGCTGGCCACCTGGCTCAGCTAGTTACCGCATGGCCATCGAGCGGGCGTAGTTGACCTGGTTGTGCACGTGCTGGGCGTCCATGTGGCTGTATACGGGCACGCGCGCCACGTACGTGAACGGGCCGTTCGTCACGGTCACCTGCACCACGCCGTTGAGCACCGTCTCCTTGGCCAGCAGGAAGAGCAGGCTGAACACGGTCAGGACGCAGAAGCCGACGACGGCGAGCACGATCGCCCAGGTCGGCGTCTTCTGCGTCTGCATCCACTGGTCCTGGGCGATCCACTGCGACCCGCGCAGCGGGGCGCCCCCTACCGGCGTGTGCACCATCGTGTTGGTGACCATGATCTCGCCGATCTGGCACAACGGCTGCTCCGGCATCGCCGGCACGAGCGCGCCGCTCGTGGGGTACTGCGGGCCGCTGACCGGGTACACCGGGCCGCTGACCGGCTGCTGCGGGTACGCGGGCCCGCTGACCGGCTGCTGCGGGTACGGCCCGCCGTAGGTGGGCGGCCCCGAGTACGGCTGGTTCGCCGGTGGGTATGGACCCGGAACGTTCCCCGGTGGATGCTGCGCCCCGTAATCCGCCATGGCACGGAATGCTATAGGCAGATGTGCCGATCAGGTGGCGACCGTCTCCCGTTCGGGTGTCACCGACTCGCGGGCCTGCCGGCGTGCCAGGTACCCGTACCCGACGAGCGTCATCGCGGCGAACGCCCACCACTGCAGGGCGTACCCGCCGTTCTGCAGCGTGCCCTCGTACTCCACCGGAATCGGGGTGAGCCCGTCCTGCGTGACCGTGACGTAGCCGCCGAGCAGCGGGTAGGGCAGCGCACGGGCGAGCTGGATCGGCGCGATCCGGCGCACCTGCAGCCGCCCGTCGAGCGTCTCGACCCGGCCCACCGACCGTTCCGGCAGCCGCACCGCGCCGACGATCGACACGTCGCCGCCCGGGGCGGCCGGCACCGCGGGGACGTCGCGCGCCCCGGCGCCGGCCGCGACCCAGCCGCGGTCGACGAGCAGCGCGCTGCCGTCCTGCAGGACGAGCGGCGTGAGCACCTCGAACCCGACCTGGCTGTCGAGGGTCCGGCCGCGGACGACGATCTCGTGCGCGGTGTCGTAGCGGCCCTTCGCGCTGACCCGCGTGTACCGCTGCGACTTCGGCGGCGCCTCGCCGGCCCGGAGAACGTCGGCGACCGGCACCGGGGCGGCCTTGGCAGCCGCGTCGATGCGGTCGTTGATCGCGACCTTCTGGTGGTAGCGGTCCAGCTGCCAGTTCCCGAGTCCCACCATGATCACGGCGAGCACCACCGCGAGCGCGGCGAGCCCGAGCCAGCGGCGGGTGAACAGGAACCGGTACACGATGCAACTCTAATCAGCGAGCGGAGCGAGCGAATCATCAGTAGAGCGCCGTGCGAATGCATCCCCGAGCGGAGCGAGGGGATCGCATGAGCGCGCTGCGGGTTGAACCCGGGCGGTATCGTGCGACCCACCGGTGCCCCGGGCACCGGGGGTGCCGCGTACCCGTGTTCCGGGAGGCTTGGTAGATGAGTGCGATTCCGCGGATCGTGATCAGCGCGCCGTCCTCGGGGCACGGGAAGACAGCCGTCTCCGTTGGCCTGCTGGCCGCACTGGCCGCGCGCGGGCTGCGCCCGTCCGGTTTCAAGATCGGCCCGGACTTCGTCGACGCCGCCTACCTCGGCCTCGCGGCCGGGCGGCAGGGTCGCAACCTGGATCCGCGTCTTGTCGGCTCGCACCGCATCGCGCCGCTGTTCGCACATGGCGCCGCCGGCAGCGACATCGCCGTTGTCGAGGGCACGATGGGCCTTTACGACGGGCTGACCAGCCGCACCGACAGCGAGTCCACGGCGCAGATCGCCGGGCTGCTACGGGCGCCGGTGGTGCTCGTCGTCGACGTCGCCGCGATGGGGCAGTCGGCCGCCGCGCTCGTGCACGGCTTCCGCACCTACGACGAACTGCTGTGGCTCGGCGGCGTCGTGCTCACCCGCACCATCTCCAGCCGGCACGAGCAGTTGCTCCGAGAGTCGCTGGCCGACATCGGCGTCCCCGTGCTCGGCTCCCTGCGCCGCCGGGACCTCGCTGCGCTCGGTGGCGGCGGCGCCGCGCTGCCGCCCCGCGAGCACGGCCTCGCGCCCGCGGTGCAGCGCAGCCTCGAGGCGCTGCGCGGCACCCGGCGGCTGGGCGAGCTGATGACGGCCTCGGTCGACCTCGAGCGCATCCTCATGCTGGCCCGCTCCGCGCCCCGGCTGGCGACCGACTCCTGGTCGCCGGCCGGTGCCGTCGCGATCGACGAACCCACCGGGGACATGTTCGCGCCCTACGGCGCAAGCCACCGCGCGGTGATCGCGGTCGCCGCCGCGTACGGCTACCCCGAGACGTCGGAGCTGCTCACCGCGGCCGGCGCCGAGGTCATCCCGGTCGACCCGCTGCGCGACGAGCGGCTGCCCGACCGCATCGACGCCCTGGTGGTGCCGGGCGGGCTGCCCGAGTCGTACGCCGACCAGCTGTCGGCCAACACCCGGCTGCGCGGCGACGTGCTGGCGCTGGCGCGCACCGGCCGGCCGATCATCGCCGAGGGGGCCGGGATGGTCTGGCTCGGCCGTGAGCTCGACGGCCTGCCGATGTGCGGCGTGCTCGACATGGCGGCGCGCACCACCGACCGGTACGTGGTCGGCTACCGCGAGGCGACGGCGTGCACCGCGTCGGTGGTGCACGGGCGCTCCGAGGTGGTCACCGGGCACAAGCTGCACCGCACGAACATCAGCCCGCGGGCCGGATCGCGGCCGGCCTGGCTGTGGGCCGGCGGGCATCCGGAGGGCTTCGTGGAGGGCGCGGTGCACGCGTCGTACCTGTCGCTGCACTGGGCCGGCGTGCCGACGATGGCGCCGCGGCTGGTGACCGCCGCCGGGGCGCTGTCGGCGTCGTACGCGCCGCTGGAGCTGCCGTCGCGCGGCTGGGAGCTGCCGGCGATGGCGTACAAGTCGCCGGCGGCGTCGGTCACCCCGGCGCTGCCGCCCGCATACGTTGCCGATGGCGACGACCTGCCGCCGCTGCCGCCGTGGGCGCCGGAGGTTCCGCCGCGGCCCGAGCCCGAGATGATGGCACCGGTGTCGGCGGGCGGCGAGCCGGTGGCCGCGCCGGCCGCTGGGGTGGCGCCCGAGGCCGAGCCGGTGCTGGTCGGAGCGGTGCCGGTGGCCGGTCCGGACGGGACGGGTTGGCCTGAGCTGCCGCCGCAGCTCGCCGCCGTATCGGTGGACAAGGCCGCGGCGGTGCCGGCCCCGGCGTCGGCCGAGAAGTCCGCGGAGGTTGGGCCTGTTGCCGAGGCCGCGTCGGCGGCCGAGCCGGCGGCCGCGTCGGCTGAGGCGGCGGCCGAGCCGGCGG
>Ga0111538_10000399_pt1 | contig 57026 bp, 50 predicted proteins | sample SoiMethybrSBSTD1_FD_79669 | JGI IMG/M metagenome (GOLD analysis project Ga0111538, IMG submission 79669) | Bulk soil microbial communities from a Populus tree surrounding site in Tennessee, USA - Soil MetaG P. TD hybrid SBSTD1 (version 2)... | ecosystem: Environmental > Terrestrial > Soil >... | reverse complement strand
TTACCTATCGCGGATGTCTGCCGGAGATCACGCTCGATTCCGTCGAGGCGTCGGGCTTGCTGGCGCAAGCCCCTCACCTTCACGTCGCGAGCTACTTCCTGCTCGAAGCCCTGCGGCCGCACTGGCCCAGGGTGCTGCCCAGCCTCAGGCAGCGGGGCATGACCGTGTCACTCGATACCAACTGGTCGGCCGCAGGCGACTGGGAGGCCGTGCGGGAAATTCTCGGTTACGTGGACGTGTTCGCGCCCAACGAAGCGGAAGCCTTGCATATCTCCGGCATGGACGACGTCGAGGACGCCGGTAAATGGCTGAGCCAGAAGGCGAGGTTGACGGTGATCAAGCGGGGAGCGCGTGGAGCCGTCGCTTTCGACGGCGCTTCGGGAGATCGTTTCGAACTCGCGGGCGCAGCGCTCGATGAGCAGTGCATCGTGGATACGACGGGCGCCGGCGACAGTTTCGATGCCGGATTCCTGTTCGCCTGGCTGAAGGGCGCTCCACTCGACCGATGTGTCGAGCTCGGCACGCGCTGCGGGATCTCGAGCCTCGCGCGCATGGGCGGCATCGAGGGGCAACTGACCGGCGGCATGGAGCTCGGCTGACATGACGGACGACAAGGTAGGGGTCGGCCTGGTCGGCTCACAGTTCATCAGCACGATCCACGCAGAAGCCTTGCGAATGGTGCCGCAAGCCGAAGTGCTGGCCGTGATGTCGCCCACCGAGGGGCACGCGCGCGACTTCGCATCGAAATTCGGCATCGCGCACCACTTCAGCGAACTGGATGCGATGCTCGGGATGGACGAGATCGACATGGTGGTCGTCGGCGCACCGAACTTTGCGCACTGCGACATCACCGTCAAGGCGGCCGCGGCCGGCAAGCATGTCGTCGTAGAAAAGCCGCTGTGCCTCAATCTGGCGGAGGCGGACCGCATGATTGCGGCGTGCGCGGAAGCCGGCGTCAAGCTGATGTACGCGGAGGAGCTTTGCTTCACGCCCAAGTACGTCAGGCTGAAGCAGCTGCTGGACGACGGGGTGCTGGGCCATCCGGTGCTTTTCAAGCAGTCCGAGAAGCACGATGGTCCGCATGCGGCGCACTTCTGGGACGTCGATCGCTCGGGCGGCGGCGTCGCCATGGACATGGGGTGCCATGCCATCCAGTTCTTCCGTTGGCTGAACGCCGGCAATCCCGTGAAGAGCGTGTACGCGCAGATGAACACCAGCGTCCACGCCGCCAGGACGAGCGGCGAGGACAACGCGATCATCATTCTCGAGTTCGAGAACGGCGTCGTCGCGCTGGCCGAGGAAAGCTGGACCAAGGCCGGCGGCATGGACGATCGCGCCGAGATCCATGGCTCGGAAGGCGTGGCCTACGCCGACCTGCTGCACGGCAATGCCATCCCGACCTATTCCGCGAAGGGCGTGGGCTACGCGGTGGAGAAGGCCGGCAGCACGATCGGGTGGAGTTTCGTGATGTATGAGGAGATCTGGAACTACGGCTTTCCGCAGGAGTTCCAGCATTTCGTCGATTGTGTCAGGCACGACCGGCAGCCGCTGGTCGCCGGAGAGGATGGCAAGGCGGTTCTCGAGATCCTGTTCGCGGCCTATGAATCCGCGGGCTCGGGCCGCAAGATCGTGTTGCCGTCCCCGGCGAGGGCGGACAAGCCCTACGACCTGTGGAAGAAGCAATAGGCGGCCCCTGCCCACGGACGCTCGCATGGCCAGGGTCCACCATTGCCGGGACTATCGGGAGCTGAGCCGTGAAGCCGCGGCGCGCGTCATCGCGGCGGCGACGGCAAAGGGCAATTCTCTGCTGTGCGCTCCGGCCGGAAACTCGCCGGCAGGGCTGTATCGGGAACTGGCGGGCGAAGCAGCGAGAAATCCGGATCTCTTCCGCAGCCTGCGAGTCGTCAAGCTCGACGAGTGGCTGGGCGTGCCGGCGAGCGACGCCGCAAGCTGCGAGCATTTCCTCAGGAGCCGCCTCCTCGACCCGCTTGTGGTCACGGCGGAGCGCTACATCGGTTTCGATCCGGAAACGGCGGATCCGCAGCGGGAATGCGCCGACGTGCAGGGCGAACTGGAGCGCCAGGGGCCGATCGATCTGTGCATTCTCGGGCTCGGGAAGAACGGGCACGTCGGTTTGAACGAACCGGGCCCCTCCCTGCATCCCCATTGCCACGTCGCGAAGCTGTCCGAGGAAACGCTTCGGCACTCGATGATGAGTTCCAAGGAGTCGAAGCCCGCACACGGATTGACGCTCGGCATCGGCGATATCCTGCAGTCCCGGAAGATCGTGCTGCTGGTCACCGGTGAGGGGAAAAAGCGTGTCATCGCGAGGTTTCTTGACGGAACCGTGACCACGGACCTGCCCGCCACCCTCCTTTGGCTGCACCACGACCTGGAAGTCTTCCTGGACGACAGCAGCGGCTAACCGGTCGGCGTCCTACACCCCGCGGCCAGGTTTCTGAAGCTCAGCCCGGCCGTATTGAATTGCGGCAGGCGGGATCCTTCAATATCCCGGGAACGGAGGAGCATCGGTGACGGCAGGTCCGATTCAGCGCAGACAATTGCTGCAGGGTCTACTGGCAGCCGCCGTGCCGTGGGGCACGACCTATTGCACGGTCGAGAAAATGGGGCCGTTACAGGTGGGCGGCTTGCCCGTCACCTGTAACCTCACGCTCCCGGTGGCTTGTGTGGCGAAGGCCGCGAGCAATCGGAAAATTCCAGCCGGCGGCCGGCGAATGGAATACGAGTTCAGCAAGTACAGCGGCTGGCCCGAGATCAAGGAATCGCTGATGGCCGGGAGAATCCAGGCGGCCTACATGCTGGCGCCGCTGGTGATGGACCTGGCCGACAGGAAAATCCCGGTCAAGATCGTCTCGCTCGGCCATCGATCGGGCGCCGTGATCATGGTGCGAAGCGATTCTCCATACCAGCATTTCCGGCAGCTGGCAGGCAAGCGAATCGCCATTCCAAGCCGTTTTGCGGTCGATTTTCTCTTCCTGAGAAAGATGCTCGCGCGCGAAGGGATGACGCCCGCCGACATCCAGGTCGTGGAAATGCCGCCTCCCGACATGCCCGCCGCTCTCTACGCGAACGCAGTGGAGGCTTACTGCACCGGGGAGCCATTCGGCGCGGCAGCGCAGCGCGCAGGCTACGCGAGGCCGCTGCGCATGACCCGCGACGAATGGCGCAAGTACATCTGTTGCGTCCTGACCGTACGCGAGGAGCTCATCGAGGAAAACCGGGCGCTGGTGCAGGATCTCGTCAACGAGGTGCTGGGCGCCGGCGTATGGCTGGACGCGCAGCAGGCGAATCGCGACAAGGCAGTCGCGATCGCCGCCGGACGCGAGTTCTTCAATCAGGACCCGAATATCCTGCGGTTCGTCATGGAAAATCCGACGGACCGGGTGACCTACGGCGACTTGCGAATGGTCCGGAAGGAGTTCGAGGAATTGATGGAGCTGTCGCTCGCGGCCGGCACAATCAGGCGCCCGATTCCGTATGAGACCTACGTGGACGACAGCTTTGCGCGCGACTCCACGCCGGCCGTAATTGCGCTGTGAGAAGAGAGAGGCTCATGCATCCGGCGCTACGGCTCGTACTCCCGCTCCTGTTTGTGGCTGCGGCGAGCGCGACTGACGACGCGGCCCTCGTGGCGGGCGTTTTCAGCCCGCCCAGGCTGGCGCCCGATTTCTCCCTCAGCGGATCGAACGGCTCGGAATTGAAACTGCGAAGCTACCGCGGAAAGGTGGTGGTGCTGGCGTTCGGCTTCACGTCCTGCCCCGATGTCTGTCCGATCACGCTGGCAACCCTGGCGCAAGCGCGCAAGAAGCTGGGCACCGAAGGCGATGAGGTGCAGGTCGTATACGTCACCGTCGATCCCGAACGCGACGATGCCGGGCGCATGCGAACCTATCTGGCTGCGTTTGACTCGACATTCATCGGGGGCACGGGCACCGCCGAGCGGCTCGGTGCCGTGCAGAAGGAATACGGGATCATCGCCACCCGGCATGCCCTGGGCGCCAGCTATGTGTACGCACATTCGTCGTTCACCTACCTGATCGATCGCGAGGGCAAGCTGCGTGCGCTGATGCCGTACGGGCACTCCGCCGACGACTACGTGCACGACCTCAGAATCCTGATGGCGGAATAGCCGTGAACGCGTTGCGCCGGCATTGGCTCCTCTGCGTGATGGCCGCTTTCGTCCTTGGCGCGGCGGCATGGGCGGGGTTCGCCCCGATCGAGCCACCATCGAGAGAGGCGCTGTTCGAGATTCCGCCGGGCACCTGGGCGCGGCGGATGTCGGGGAGCAAGACCGAGATCCTGCCTGCGGAAATCCGGCTGACGCTCGGACTCAGGGACATTCTCGTTCTGCGTAACCTGGACAAGGTGCCGCAGATATTCGGGCCAACGCTGATGATGCCCGGTCAAAGCCTCCGGCTGCCCTTCGCGGTCGCCTCGAGCTACACCTTTGCCTGCACGGCGCACCTGAGCGGACAGATGACCATCGTCGTGGACCCCTGGCCTGCGTCTCCGTGGGCCCGGATTCGATGGCGCGCGCGTGAACTGCTGACTGCGAAAACGAAGCGAGAAGCCGAGGAATCGAAATGGAAAGGCTGAAGAACCTGTTGCCGTCCCTGGCGGTGATGGCGCTGCTGATCGGCGCGTGGTGGCTGATCGTCGTAGAGGCGCGCAGCGTCATCTTCCCGACGCCCTGGCAGGTCGTGACCGGCGCCAGCGAGCTGGTGCAGAACGGCGTGCTGTGGGAACACATCGGCGCATCCCTGTTCCGGGTGGGCAGCGGATTCCTGCTCGCCGTCGCATTCGCCGTTCCGCTCGGGCTGTGGATGGGATGGGTGCGCGGGGCATTCGCGACATTCAATCCGATCTTCCAGATGTTGCGCCCCATATCTCCCATCGCCTGGATCCCCATCGCCATACTCTGGTTCGGCGTCGGCGATGCCTCGCCGATCTTCCTGATCTTCATCTCGTCGGTGTTTCCGATGGTCGTGCAGACCACGTCCGGCGTGCACACGATCGAGAGGCGGTACCTGCGCGCCGCGGGGAATTTCGGCGTTTCGCGCGCGACCCTGTTTCGCCGGGTGGTGATCCCCGCCGCACTGCCCCAGGTCATCGTGGGGATGCGGATCGGCCTCGGCGTCGCCTGGCTCGTCGTGGTCGCCGCCGAGATGGTCGCGCTCAGGTCCGGGCTCGGTTATCTCATCATCGATTCGCGCAACGCCGGCAACCGCTATGATCTCGTGATCGCCGCCATGATCATCATCGGGCTGATCGGGCTGCTCCTCGATGGCTTGATGCGGCTGCTGGAAGGGCTGAAGGCAGTGCAGTGGCGCTATGCCCGCTAAGATCGTCGTCCAGGACATCAGAAAGACGTTCAGCTCGGACAAGGGTCCGCTGCCGGTGCTGGAGCGGGTCAGCTTCAGCGTGGGCGACGGCGAGCTGGTCGCGGTCGTCGGTCCTTCCGGCTGCGGAAAATCGACGTTGCTCAATGTCATTGCGGGATTCGAGCGCCCGGACCATGGACTCGTCACGATCGATGGCACGGAGCAAGTCAGGCCCAGCGCACAGGGCATCCTGATCTCCCAGCATGGCTCGGTATTTCCCTGGCTCACGGTTCAGCAGAACCTGATGTTCGGGCTCAACGGCCACGTGTACAGCGACCGTGAGACACTCGCCGGTCACTATGCGGCGATGGTCGGACTGAAGGGTTTCGAATCGAGCTATCCGCACGAGCTGTCTGGAGGAATGCTGAAAAGAGCGGAGCTCGCACGCGCACTCGTGGTGAAACCCGAAATTCTCTACATGGACGAGCCGTTCTCCGCCCTGGACGCGCTCTTGAACCTGCGCATGCGCAACGAGCTGCTCAGGATCCTGTCGGAAGAGCGCCATACCGTCGTGCTCGTGACCCACGACGTCGAGGAGGCCATTCATCTCGCTGACCGGATCCTGGTGCTGTCGCCTCGTCCGGCAATCCTGCAGGCAGTCTTCGACGTGCCGCTCCTTCACCCACGCAGGCTTTCGAGCCCTGCGGTGCAGGAGCTCAAGGTCGCGATTCTTCGCGAACTCGGGGTCAGCAGCGACTCGGCGTAGGCGTGTCTGGCTAGTGGAAAAGCGCCGGGCCGGCGAGCGGCTGCAGCTCGCCATCTTCATCGGCCCAACCGACGCTGAGCGCTGCCCCGCCTTCCGACTGGTAGTACCGCAGGCTGAACTTGTGGAGTCCGCGACGCAGGGGGATGTGGCCGATGACCGACTGTGGGCCGTGGTTGCCGTCGTTGTCGACCACCACCTCGTCGTCGATCCTGAGGACCGCTCCGTCGTCCGATTCGACGGCGAACCGGTAGAAGCCATCCGCCTCCGCTTCGATGTAGCCCTCGAACCGCACGCCGAATTTCATCGCCCGGCCGAATTGCCCGAGGTCGAGCGAGCTGGAAAATCCGGTTGCCGCCGGAATGCCGCCCTCGATCTCCTGCACCGTGGTGAATGTCCCCTCGAACAGCGCGAACGACAGCCCCGGTTGCGGAACGATTTCTGGGATCGCATCCAGATAATCGCGACGCAGGAAATTTGCGCCATAGACGACGCTCCTCCGGCCGACCGGCGCGGTGACGAGGACGTTCAGCGTCGTCGTCTGATCCGCTGGCAGCGCAATCTGCAGCGGCGTCGCGTAGCGCGGCGAGGCGTCGGTCGGATCGCTCCCATCGAGCGTGTAATGGATCCTGCTCCCCGCGACCAAGGATTGCAGTTCGACGACGGCGTGATCCTCGGTCGTCGTGTAGAAATCCTCGAGGCCACGGGGTTCCGGGATCCGGTAGCGCACGGCCTGCTTGTCGAGCCGCCCGAGCTGATAGGGCAGCCGGCGCATGAAATCCGCGTAGTCCTTGCCGGCTGCCGGTGACCATACCGACTCGGAGAATGCCAGCAGGCGCGGAAACAGCATGTACTCGGCGTAGTCGGGATCCGCGATGTACTCGGTCCAGAGATTCGCCTGCGCGCCCAGGATGTAATCCGCCTCCTCCGCGCTCAATTCCTTTGGAACCGGCTCGTAGCGGTACGCCTTGGCCAGCGGGATGTAGCCGCCGATGTTGACGGGCTCGCGCTTCCGATCGCCCTGGCTGTAGTCGAAATAGCAGTAGTCGGTCGGCGACATGATCGCGGAATGCTTCATCCGCGCGGCCTCGATGCCGCCCGCCTCTCCGCGCCAGGACATTACGATCGCGTGCGGGGCGAGGCCGCCTTGCAGGATCTCGTCCCAGCCGATCATGCGTCGATTCTTCGATGTCAGGAAGCGCTCGATCCGCCGGATCAAGTAGCTCTGGAGCTCATCCTCGTCTTTCAAGCCTTCGCGCTGCAGGATGGCCTGCGCTTCGGGGCTCTGACGCCAGGCTTCCTTCTCGACTTCGTCACCGCCGATGTGGACGTACGGGCCCGGGAACAAATCGACGACCTCGCTCAGCACGTTCTCGAGAAACTCGAACGTCTCCGCCTTGGGACAGAAGGCAACGGCGCTCTCCACCGGCGCGCAGCCGAGTTCCGGATACGCGGCGAGCGCCGCGCCCGAGTGCCCCGGCATCTCGATCTCGGGAACGATCGTGATGTAACGCTCCTGCGCGTACGCGACGATGTCCTTGATCTGGTCCTGCGTGTAGTGGGCGACATGTGCCGGGTCGTCCGGGTTCAGCGATTTCCCCTGCGTCAGCTTCGGATAGCGCTTGATCTCGATACGCCAGCCCTGGTCGTCGGTGAGGTGCCAGTGGAACCGGTTGATCTTGTATTGCGCCGCGAGGTCGAGCAGCTTCTTGACGTACTCGACCGTAAAGAAGTGCCGGCCGACGTCGAGCAGCAGCCCGCGATAGCCGAAGCGCGGATGGTCGGCGATCTCGAGGGCCGGCAGCTCGATCGTCGGCTCGAGCTCCAGCGGCAACAGTTGGGTCAGCGTCTGCATGCCATAAAACAGCCCGGCATGCCGGCCGGTCACGCGAATGCCCTCGGGCCCGATGCGCAGCAGGTAGCCTTCCTCCGGAAATTCGCGGCTGCCGCTCTGGCTGAACGAAATGGTGTTTCGTCGGCCCGCCCGCGTCGCGCTCATCTTGAGACGCAGGCCGTGCTGCGCCAGCAGATAATCGTTGAACAGGCGCGCGATGCGGCGCGACTCTTCGTCGTCCGCCACGATTCGCGTTTCAGGGTCGAGCACGAACCTGCCGGCGGACATTTCAAGCGACTCCGGTCGCGGCACGATGCCGATTTCCGGCGGCGATTGCGCGATGGCCGCGGCTGCGGCACCGGACATGATGAGGAGCCCGAGGATCGATCGGGCCTTGCTCATGGCTTTCGCTCTTGCGCGAGCGTCTCGAAAGCGATGCGCTGAAGCGCTTGCGCCTCGGCGGGTGAAATCCCCAGCTGAGCTGCGGCCTGTTCCTTGCCCCCCAGATCGCGCGGATCGCGGCCGGTGACGCTGCCGAAGATGACGAGCGCCTCGAGATAATAGCCATGCACGCTCGCATGGTAGCCGTCGACGCCCCAGAGATTGACCTGGCCGGCGCCGACACCTTTATATGGATCGCGCGCAGCGATTCCCTCCGCGATGGCCCGGTTCCAGGCCTGGCCAACCGGTATCACCGCCTGAATGAATGAGGAACGCTTGGCCGCCCGGTCGTACGCGGCGCGTACGTCGATCGCCATGGTTTCGACGGGCTTTCCAAACCAGTGGCCAGAGGCAACATAGGTCTGGTCGGCGCGCGACCAGGTGGCGAGCAGGCGCACGTCGACCCTTGGATTCTGGGCGTGCAACCGTTGCGCGATCCGGTCCGAGAATTCGATGATCTTCGTCGCATCGCCGGGCGCCTCTGCGTCGAGCGTGCTGTAGCCCTGCAGGACGACGTGGTCCCAGGCCCGCAAGATGAGCGCCGCCTTCTGCTCGTAGTGAAAATCCAGGTTCATGCCCCCGGCGACTTCGAGATGGACCTCATACGGGAGTCCCGACTGGCGGGCGAAGGCCTCGAACAGCGCCGGCACGCCGCCGACGCCTTCGCGGTTGAGATCCGTCACGGTGCCGGGCTGAAAATGCTCGACCTCGGACCCCGCGCCGGCCGTGAAGCTGTTGCCGACGAACAGGATCGTCTCGGCGCATGCGGCGGCCTGCAGCCCCGCGATTCCGAGCAGGCATGCCGCGATCCACAGGCGCGTCATCGCCGGTTACGGCTGGATCTGGACGGTGGCGGCCGCGCCATGCGCCGAATCGGGACTGATCCACACTGCCACTTTCGCCGGCTCGACGACCCAGTCGTTGCGGTCGTTCCACAGCGCGAAGGACTCCGGCACGAGATCGAAATCCACCTTTTTCGTTTCGCCCGGGGCCAGCGACACCCGCTGAAACCCCTTCAGGGCGCGCACCGGCTGGGCCACGCTGGTTCCCATGAGCCGGACATACAGTTGAACAACCTCTTCGCCCACGCGCGAGCCGGTGTTCGTGACGTCGGCGCTCGCCGTCAGCACGCCCTTGATTCGCAGCGCGCCGTCCCGCAGGGCAGCGGTCAGCTCGGCGGACTTGAGCGGGCCCATGCCGAGCTCGGTCGGCCCGTAGCGGAACGATGTGTACGAAAGGCCGTGCCCGAACGGAAATTGCGGATCATTCCGCTCGTCGATGTAGCGCGAAACGTAGGTATCGGTGCTATCGCCAGGCGGATTCGTCAGGTCGCTCTTGTCGGCTGGACGCCCCGTATTGAGTGCGTTGTAGTAGAGCGGCAACTGCCCGACGCTGCGGGGCCAGCTGACAACCAGTTTCCCGCTCGGACTCGAGTCGCCGAACAACGTGCGCACGAGCGCGGGCCCCGCCTGGATGCCCGGGAGCCACGCGGCCAGCACAGTCGACACATGCTCGAACGCCCAGGGCAGCGTCAGCGGACGTCCGCTAAAGAGGATGAGCACCACCGGCTTTCCGGTCGCGACGATTTTTTCGAGCAATTCCTGCTGCCGCCCCGGTAATCCGAGGGACGCCCGCGACGTCGCCTCACCCGTCATCTCGCCGCCTGCCTCCCCCAGCGTGAGGATGACGACATCCGCTTTCGCGGCCGCAGCGACGGCGGCCGCCAGCTCTTCGTCGGACCCGCCCGTCGTGCCGACGCCCTTGACGTGGACCAGGTTCTTCTCGCCCACGCGCTTCGCGAGCGCGGCGCGGAAGGAGACGACATCCTCGCTCTTGCCGAGTCCGGCCCAGGATCCCAATGCGCTCGGAAGGTCGTCGGCGAGCGGACCGATCAGTGCGATGCGTTGCGCGCCATTCGAGAGAGGAAGGAGCGGCGCCTTGCCGGGTCCTGGCGAATTCTTCAGCAACACGAACGAGCGCTCGGCCGCCCTCAGCGAAAGCGCCACGCCTTCCGGACGCAGCATCGCGGCGCCTTCGCGCGCTTCGTCGGCGTAGGGGCGCTCGAACAGGCCCAGCGCGAACTTCACGCGCAGGACGTTTCGCACCGCTTCGTCGAGGCGCTCCTCGGGAATCGAGCCGGCGCTCACCCATTGCGCCAGGTGGTCGTGATAGACGCTGCTCGCCATGTCCATGTCGACGCCGCCCAGGAAACCCTTGAGGGCTGCGGTAGCCCGGTCGTTCGCGATGCCGTGCTGGATCAGCTCGCGCACCGATTCCCAGTCGCTGTCGACGATGCCGCGAAATCCCCATTCCTTGCGCAGGACCTGGCGCAGCGTAAACGGATTGGCGGACGCTGGCACTCCGTTGATCGCGTTGAAGGCGGACATGATCGTCGCGGCTCCGGAGTCGACCGCTGCGCGGAACGGCGGCAGGTAGACCTCGCGCAGCGTGTGCTCTGAAATCTCGGTGGTGTTGTAGTCGCGTCCGCCCTCGGCGGCCCCGTATCCGACGTAGTGCTTGGCGCAGGCGGCGATGCTGTCCGGCGCGTCCAGCCGCGCACCCTGGTAGCCGCGCACGTAGGCGGCCGCCATCTGCGAGCCGAGAAACGGATCCTCACCGGCGCCTTCCGTCATGCGTCCCCAACGGGCATCGCGGGCGATGTCGACCATGGGCGAGAACGTCCAGCGAATTCCTGTGGCCGAGGCCTCGCGCGCCGCCACCCGCGCTGCCTGCTCGACGAGCGCGGGATCCCAGGTCGACGCCAGTGCCAAGGGGACCGGAAACACGGTACGGAAGCCGTGAATGACATCGAGTCCGAAGACGATCGGAATGCGCAGGCGCGATTTCTCCATCGCAATCCGCTGGTATGCGTTGGTTTCCTTCGCCGTCGCGATGTTGAACAGGGCGCCGATTTGCCCCTTGGCGATCATGTCCTCGTAGTCCGTGCGCCCGGTTCCGGGACCCGTCGGCTGACCCGCCGAGTACTGGACCAGCTGGCCGACCTTTTCCTCGAGCGTCATCTTGCCCAGCAGGCTTTCCACGCGCGCGTCGAGACCGGGGTCATAAATGCCCGTGCGGACATCGATCGCTGAGATCGGAGCCTCCGACCGTGATTCCGTGCCGTGGCAGATCAACACGGCGGAAACAGCAACAGAGGCGCACAGTTTTCGCATCATTGCGGTCATGTTTCGGTCCCTTGGCGGTGTCTCGCGAGTGCCTAGCGCTTGCGCATCGCCTCAAGGAGCGACGGCGCGGCGGCGGGGTTAAAGGCGCGAAAGTCCTCGCCGACCAGTTCCGCCACGGTGGCGGCGATCTGCGACTGGGTGACCGCGGGCACCGCAGCTCGCTCGCCGAGCGGCGGCGTGTCCGGCCCGATCACCGCGATCCAGATGTTGTCCGAGCCTTTCTGTCCGGTTCCGTGGTCCTGCCATTCGACAGGCCCGCTGCCCCGCCCGTGATCCGTCGAAATGATCAGCGTCGTCCGGTCCTTGTAATCCGCGCTCGACTGGATCTGCCGCCACAGTTCGGCCATGAACCCGTCGAATGAGTGCGCGGTCTCGAGAAAGTTGTCGTAACGCCCCATGTGCTGCCAGGTGTCCGTGTCGCCGTAGCCGATGAACATGACGCGCGGCGTGTGGGTGCTCAGGTGTTCCCGTACCACCACGTGCAGGAATGAGTCGAAGGGGTCCGAACCCTCGAACCTCGTGGTCGTGCGATAGAGCTCGTTCAACAGCTCGCCCCGCGGGCTCTTGTCGCTTGCATCGATGAGGCTCCCGCCCGCGCGGATGGGGAGGCCGCTGCGCTTGCCGTTGAAGATGTCGGCGAATGCCGCCCAGGTGGCGAAAATTTCGACCTTGCCGGCGAATCCCGGTCTGCCGTTGAGCCACTCGAACACCGTAATGTTGGGATTCGGGCCGTATTCGTTGGAATCGATCCGCTTGTCGGCCACCCCGGTCGACATCTCGTTGTAGCCGGGGTAGGAGAACCAGTACGGGTTCGCGACGTGCGCGACGCTCCCGGACTGCTGGTTGCCGAACAACTGACCTTGCGTTGCTACGGTCTCCCACAGGAAGGGGAACAACAGCCGGCGCCGAACGCGCGGGTCTGCATTCCAGTACTTGCGCTTGAGCTCATCCCCCGCAATCCAGTTGCCGCCGGCGTCGGTGAGGAGCGACGCATCGACGCCCGTGAATACCTCCTGCCAGCGCACGCCATCGGCGATTACCAGGATGACGTTCTGCGTTTTCGCCGCCCATGCGGCCGATGCGCCTGAAACGGCGGCGAACGCGATGAAAAGCAGCTTCGCGAATCGGGACATCGGGTTCCTCCAAACGAAGATTCAGTCTCCGGGAACGAAGGTTTCACGTCACGGCATTGCCGCTATTCGGATCGAAGAAATGCAGGTGCGCAGGGTCGACGCCGAGGCGCAGCCGCTCGCCGACCGTGATGGCATCGCGGCCGCTCAGCAGCGCGCTGACCTCAATGTCGGTGGACGTGTCGGACGGGGCATCGCAGCGAAAGCGAACGATCCGCTCGTGACCGTATTCCTCTATGGCATGCGGCACCACCTCAATACGCGGCCAATGGCCGGGTGCGCTGCGATCGAGCGCCAGGTCACCGGGCCGCAGGCCCATGAGCAATGTCGAAGGGAAGGCGTCCGGGATCCTGATGCCGCTTTCGAGCGGCAGCTCGTACCTGCCGAAGCGGAGTCCTCCGGCGGTTACGTTCGCCTTCAGCAGGTTCATCGGCGGCGAACCCATGAACGTCGCCACGAATACGTTGCAGGGCCGGTCGAAGAGCTTGCGCGGCGTGTCGCATTGCTGGATCGTGCCCGCCCGCATCACGGCTACCCGTTCGCCCAGCGTCATCGCCTCGACCTGGTCGTGCGTGACGTAGATCGTCGTGACCTTGAGCCGCTCGCGCATGCGGACGAGCTCGGCGCGCATGGACGAGCGCAGCTGCGCATCCAGGTTTGAAAGCGGCTCGTCCATCAGGAACGCCTGGGGTCGGCGCGCGATCGCGCGGCCCATGGCGACGCGCTGCAGCTGCCCGCCGGACAGCTCCGCCGGCCGGCGCGACAGCAGCGATGCGAGCCCGAGCAAAGCGGCCACGTCGGCGACGCGTTCCTGCCGCTCGGATGCGCGCATGCCGCGCGACTTGAGGCCGAACTCGATGTTGTCGCGAACCGTCATCTGCGGGTACAGCGCGTAGCTCTGGAACACCATCGCGATGTCGCGTTCTCCCGCCGGCCTCGCCGTGACGTCCGCATCGCCGATGAGGACCCGGCCGCCGTCCAGAGTCTCGAGACCTGCCACTGCCCGCAACAGCGTTGACTTGCCGCAACCGGATGGGCCGACGAGCACCAGGAACTCGCCGTCCGCGACGCCGAGGTTCACGCCATCCAGCGCGCGTGTTCCGTCGGTGAACGTGCGACAGGCGCTTTCGACCGATATCGATGCCATCGCGGCCCGCGGTTCCTAGGTGGATCTCGGGTCGTGCCGGCGCCGCTGGGCGTCCATGGCGCTCTCGGGCATTTGGCGGAAGTCGAGCGCCGGAAAGCCGGACTCGATCTGCACGTAGCGGCCTTCCCGCGCCGATGCCTGGGCAGCCAGCATGACTTCCAGGCAGTGCAGCGCATGCTCGGGCCGGTTGACCGGCCGCGTGCCGGCGGCGGCGCATTCGACGAGGTGCCGGAGGCCCGCGGTCCACGGCCATTGGGGCTCGCTGTCCTCGAGGATTTCCCAGGTCCCGCGCTCCCGCGTCCAGCGCTCGAATCCCTGCGGCGCCCAGTCGTCGCCCTGCATCTGCAGGACGCCCTCGCTTCCGTAGAGCTCGATTGCCGGGCTGCGGTACTTCTGCATCGTGAAGCCGGTCGTGATGCACGCGAACCGGCTCTCGCCGAAATCGAGCAGCACCTGCGCGTTGTCGTCCGCCTGGACGTCGATCTCGGCGCCCTCGGACAGGCGCTTCGGGATCGCGGTGCCGACCATCGCGCACACCCGTCGCACGGGCCCGATGAACCCGCAGAGACTCGTGAGGTTGTAGACGCCGAGATCGAACAACGCCCCTCCGCCCGGGCGATAGAACCACTGGCCCCACCAGGGCCCGGACCATCCGTACCGGGCGCGGGCCAGCAGCACACGGCCAATCCTTCCGGCCATCACGTCGGCATGCATCGCCCGGTAGGTAGGCGACAACACGATGTGCGGAGCGCAGACCAAGAGGCCTTTTGCCGACAGGCTGAGCTCGAGCAGCGCCTGCGCCGCATCGAGACGAGTCGCCATCGGCTTTTCCACCAGCACATGCTTGCCCGCGCGGAGCGAGGCCTCCGCGAGCGCGGCGTGCTCGTTCATGCTGGTCAGCACGAGCACCACGTCGACGTCGTCGCGCTCTATGAGCGCCGGCGCGGTGGCGGTCGTCGTGATCGATGGGTGCATGGCGGCGACGGCTTTTGCCTTCTCGCGGTCGATGTCGAATGCGGCAACGAGCCGCGCCGTTCCCGCCTGTTCGAGCTGGAGGATTGCCCGACGGTAGGGGCCGAGGAAGACGCTGCCGAGGCCGAGTACTCCGATTCCGAGCATGCGTGTCCGTGTCCTTATGGAGCCGGCTTCGACCATTCCGGCCGTTGCCAAGGATAGTGGTGGGGCGTGTCGAGTAGAACGGGCGCAAGCCCGAACCCGAAGACGAGCGCGCGGCGCGGCTGCCCGGATGTGTTGGCGCCGGCGCCGTGGATCGTTCGCCCGTCGTGCACGGTTGCGCCGGCGGCGGGCAGCTCGCAGGCGGACTGCGGGCCCACGGGCGCCGCTCCGCGGAGTCGCAGCCCATGTGCGTCGGGCGAAACCAATTCGTGCGGCAGCACCGACATGCGATGGCTTCCGCGGATGAACCGCATGCAGCCGTTCGCGAGCGTCGCCGGCTGCAGCGCGATCCACACGCTCACCGCGCGGTGGGCATACCGCGGGTCCCAGTACGCCTCGTCCTGGTGCCAGGGCGTGTCGCCGCCGATGTCGGCCGGCTTCAGGACGGCGTGATTCCCGGTCGGCGCACAGCTGGGGCCGAGGAGCTGCGTCGCGATCGCTCGGGCATTGCGGTACGCGAGGCCCTCGACGAGCCGCGGCGCATAGCGTTCGGGGTTGACGACCTGCGTGAGCGGCGCGCGGGCCACGTCGGCATTCAATTCGATGCGATCGCCGTCGGCGAACCCGCCGTCCCGCCGGAACAGCTCGTCGAACAGCCCGCGAAGGATCGCGATCTCCGCGCCGTCGGTGATCGCCTCGAGGCGCAGGAAGCCGTCGCGCCGGAACGCGCCGACGTCCGCGTCCGTCAGCCGAAGCGGCAATGGCTCGTTCCGTGCGTTCACTGCTTCAGGGCTCCCGCCCACATGCCGTGCACGAAGCGCCGGTGCGTCGCGACGAAAAGCGCGACGACCGGCAGCGCCACCATCACCGCCGCGGCTGCCATGCCCACGCGGTCGGTGGTGTAGCGGCCGGCGAAGAAGGCGAGGCCGAGCGGAGCCGTCCGGAGGTCCTCGCGCGAGAGCATGACGAGCGGCAGCAGGAACTCGTTCCACGACCACATGAATGCGAGTACCACGAGCGTCAGGAGCGCCGGTCGCGCCCCCGGAAGCAGCACCTTCCAGAGGATGCGCAGCGACCTTGCGCCGTCGAGGCTCGCCGCCTCCATCAGCTCGCGCGGCACGGCGCGGAAGTACGCGCGCATCCAGAACGTGCCGAACGCGGCGTTCACGCCGACGAGCGGGAGGATCACCGATGCATAGGAGTTCGTAAGCCGGGCGGCCTGGAGCTCGACGTACAGCGGCACGATGACGGCCTCGAACGGTATGACGAGGCCGGTCAGCAGGAGATAAAAGAGAAAATTCTCCCCGGCAAAGCGCATTGTGCCGAAGGCGTAGCCGGCGAGCGTGGACACGACGACGGTGCCCGCGGCTACCGCGATGCTCACGACCAGACTCGACTTCAGGTAGCTTCCGAAGTGCGCCACTTCGAACGCGCGCGCGTAGTTGCCGAAGTCCAGACGGTCAGGCCACGCGAATCCCGACAGCTGCGCCTGCTCGGGCTGAAGGCTGAGGAGCACGATCCCGAGGATCGGCAGCACCGTCGCCGCCGCGAACACGAGCAGGATCACGACGCTCCAGGTCCTTTCCGCCCTGGTCGCCGCGATCACGACGGCTTCCGGTCCGCGATGCGATTGATGACCCAGGTCGCGGCAAAGACGACGACGGCGAGGATCACGGCGATCGCCGCCGCGGAGCCTAGCCGCGCGTCCTCGAAGGCGCGCCGGTAAATCAGGATGCCCGGCACCACGGTTTCCGTCCCCGGCCCGCCGCGCGTCGTCACGAATACGAGGTCGAAGGCCCGCAGCGCCGAGACGACGGTGACGGTCAGCGCGACGGCGACAGGCCCCTTCAGCCCCGGCAAGGTGACCGCCCGGAATGTTCGCCAACGCCCCGCGCCGTCGACTGCCGCCGCGTCGTAGAGCGACTCCGGAATCTGTTGCAGCCCCGCAAAGAACAGGGCGACGCACAGTCCGAGCAGGGTCCACGCGCCGACCATGCCGAGGCTCGGCAGCGCCCAGGCGAAGCTGCCGAGCCAGTCGATCGCAGCCCGGTCGAGGCCCAGCGCGCGCAGCCCGGTGTTGAGCGGTCCGTCGAGCGCGAGGATCCAGCCCCAGCTGACGCCCACCACGACCGTCGAGATCGCCTGCGGCAGGAAGATCAGCGTGCGTAGCGCGTTTCCGGCCGGTGCGCTTTCCCGCGCGCTCATCGCCGCGAGCGGCAATGCCAATACGACCGGAAGCACGCCGAAGAAAAGGATCAGGACGAGAGCGTGCGTGAACGCCGACCGCACCAGGGCGCTGCCGAGCGCCTCGCGATAGTTGTCGAACCCGGCGAACGCAGCCCGCGTGAGCCCGTCCCAGTCGTAGAAGGACAGGCCAACGGTGTGCGCGAACGGCACGAGGACGAAAGGCACGAAGAAGAGGAACGCCGGAAGCACGTACAGGTATGGCAGTGCCCGGCCGCTGCCCCGCCTCATTGCAACGAGTCCAGGAATTCTTCGCGCGACTGTTCGATGCGGGCGAGCCCCTGCTCGGGCGTTTCATGACCCGCGATCATCGACTGCATCGTCGGGTAGAGCACTTCTGCGCCGTTCGGCGCGGCAAATTCGAGATACGGCAGCAGGGTTCCGTTCGAGACGACGCTTTGCCAGGCCGCATAGACGTCGCCGGCCAGCCGGGAAGGCAGCTGGGGCGTGCGCTCGCCGAGGTCGAGCGGCGTGATGTCGCCGCCCGCCACGAGCTCGATCGCAAACTCGTCGCGGGTCATGTAGTCGATGAATTCCGCCGCGAGGTCCGGCTGCCGGCTCGCCGCCGTGATGTGCCAGCCGTAACCGACGCTGCCGGTCGCCCGCCGCGGGTCTCCCGCGCGAATGGGGGGCGTGAGGAAGAACGCGACGTTGTCGCCCATGGCAGCCGAGAGCTCCGCGACGTTCCACGAGCCCGCCGGCAGGAATACGCCAGAGCCAAGGGTGAATTTCGCGAGTGCGTCCGCCGGCGACAGGCCGTTGGCCCCGGCCTCGATGAACCCTTTCGCATTCCACAGGGCCAGCCGGCGCGCGCTCTGAACGAAGCCCGGCGCTGTCCACTTGACTGACCGATTGCCGAACACGATGCCATTGATCTCCTGGTCGGACGCCAGGTCAGCGCTGACGAGATAGAAGAGGTGCAGTCCGGGCCACTGGGCCTTGTTCCCCAGCATGATCGGGATCTCACCCGCTCGCCTCGCAGACTCGAAGCTCGACTCCAGCTCGGCCAGCGTCGCCGGCACGGGCACCCTGAGGGCGGCGAGCTTGCGCACGTTGTAGAACCAGCCGATGACGTCGGCGGCATATGGAATTCCGAAAATCGGGCCGCTGCCGAATTGCCGGCCGTCCGTGGTGAAGCGCATCTGCGCCCGCGCGGCATCCGGGAAGCGCTTGTCCCAGCCATAGCGCGCGGCCCACGCGTCGAGCGGGCGCAGAAGGCCCGCCTTGATCAGTGGCCCGTCGAGGGACCATCCGAGATTGCCGATCGCGACATCCGGCGGCCTGTCCGAGGCGAGCGCGAGCTTCAGCTGCGCGGGATAGGAACCGAAATCCCGGACCGTGAAGTTGACCGCGACGTCAGGATGCGCGGCGGAAAATTCGCCGGCGCGTCTTTGAACCAGTTGAAGGCGGGAACCGCTTTCGGGCGTCCAGACCTCGAGCGTGCGGCGACCATTTTCTGCCGCGCCCTCGCGATCCCCTGCCCTGTCCGGCCCGCACCCGGTCGAGAGGCCCGCGATGACCAGTGCCGCAAGGAGGCTCAATAACCCGCAGCGGGGCCGGCCTCTCGCGAAGCGGCTCATCGCCGGGCGCGCTTGTGCAGGACCGCCCGGAACCGATAGCGATCGGGATGGTACATGGACGTCTCTAGGCTGATGACGACGCCGTCGGAGCCCGTGGTCACGCAGTTCAGCCGCATCAAGCCGCGGCCCGGCGTAACTCCGAGCAAGTCCGCCTCTGCCTCGCTCGCATCGACCACATCGACGAAGGCATCGGCGACCGTCGGGACAATGCCCTGCGATTCCATGGCGGCGTAGATCGAGCCGGTGAAGTCGAAACCTTCGGGCCAGCGCAGGCGACTCGTCGGCATGCGCAATCGCTCGATCGCCGTCGGTTGGCCGTCCAGCAAGCGCAATCGCGCTAGGTCCAGTAGCTGTGCGCCCGGAGCGACGCGCAAGGCCTCGGACTCGTCGAAGGTCCCGTCCCGGTACCGGAGCGACAGGATGCGCGAGGTCGCGACGAGGCCGCGCAACTGCGCCATCTGCGTGAAGCCCACGAGCGTCGACAGGCTGTCGCTGACGCGATCATTGCGCACCTGCCAGCCGCGATGCTCGTCCGGCTCGAGGAGCCCGCGGCGCGCGAGCACTTGTAGCGCCCGCCTCACCGTGAGGCGCGTGAATCCGAGTGCATCGCCCAGGGACCGTTCCGATGGCAGGCGCTGACCGGGCCTCAGGACGCCGGACTCGATTTCGCGGTTAAGCACGATGGCGCAGGATTCGTACAGAGGAGTGGTATTGAGCCTCGCGAGTGGCAGGCGCGCACGGTGGCGGCGTCGGGTCCGGGTCATGTCAGGTCGGTAAGCCGTTGGTTGTCTTTGGTCGCTTCGCGGCGCGCCGGTCCCGCCCGCCGTCGCCGCGGCGCCAGATTACCGAGCGCTCCGTAGCGAGGCAATGCCGCACTGCACGAAGAGAATTCGGTTGGTTCGCAATGGTCGCAAATGGTTGCAAGCGGCATGGGGCGCGCCTATATTCCGGCCTAAACGTGGTCGTCGAACCACCCTGCAGAAGAACGCGGAGGGGAATTGGCCGACCGTGCTGCATCGGGATACGTGCCTTCGCCGCGGCCGACGTTCGACGCGCCGACCCTGGTGCGTCGCAGCGAAATCAAGCATCACATCTGGGGCGACCGGCAGTCCGGCCTCGTCGGCGACTGGCTCTACGCCTCGACCGACAGGATTCACGTGCTTGAATTCGGCCTGGCGCCCGGGCATTGGTTCAAGCATTCGCCGTCGTTCCGCACCGTGTTCGCCGCGGACGAAGTCCTTTTCGTGCTGCAGGGCGCGATGCTCGCCTGCAACCCGGAAACCGGCGAGATCGTCGAGTGCCTGACCGGCGAATCCGTCTTCTTCCGCAGGGACACCTGGCACCACGTGCGTGCCCAGGGCGTCGAGCCGCTGCGCGTCCTCGAGTTCTTCTCGCCGCCGCCGTCGCAGGGAGCGAGCGGCACTTACGCCATGAGCCAGAAATACCTCGAGGCGCCGGTCTACCAGCGCAACGAGCTCCTCGGCAATTACGCCGGCGCGGACAAGCTCTCGACCTTGCGCCGGATCGGTGCTCGCGACCGTTCGCTCCGGCTGGAGGGCGAGATCGCCGTCGGCCTGATCGTCAGCACGGAGCATCTGACGGTCGCCGAGCTGCAGGTGCCGGCAGGCGCCGTCGGCGAGAAGACCGGGCATGGCGGCGACGCGATGGTCGTCGGCATGTCTGGCGAGCTGATGGTGCGCACGCACTGGAAGTCGAAGTCGACGACGTTCGAGCTCGGCGGACGCGACGCGGTCTTCATCCCGGAAGGCGGGCAGTACGAACTCCTGTCCTTCTCCACCCCGGCAACCGCCCTGCTCGGCGTCGCGCCGAGGTACTTGGCGTGAACCGCGGCGGAATGATCGGTGCGGCATTGAGCGCCGTCGCGTTTTCGACGATCCGATGACGTCAATTGGGGGCAGCGCCGGCACGGGACGGCGCTGCAGCAATCAACGAGCAAGGTGAATCTCATGGACACTCGCACGACGACGAAGACGGTGGCCCGGAGCGACTGGCGCCTCGCCACGGCAATCAGCGCGATCCTGCTGGCGAGTGCGCCGCATGACGCCGCGGCGCAGTCCGCGAACGCGGCACTGCGCGGCAAGGCGCCCGCCAGCGGCGAAGTCGTCGCGACGAATACCGAAACCGGCCTTACGCGGCGCACCCAGGTGAACGAGGACGGCAGCTACGTGCTCGTCGGCCTGCCGCCCGGCACTTATCGCGTCAGCGCAGGGGGCACTGAGCAGGTCGTCTCCTTGGGCGTCGCTTCGACCTCGACCCTGAACTTCGGCGGCGAGCAGACGCCGACTGCCCTTGGCGAGGTCACGGTCAGCGGCAACCGCCTGGCCGAAGTCAGGACCTCGGAAGTTGGGGGCGGCATCTCGCTGCGCCAGATCGAGGTCACGCCCCAGATCACGCGCAACTTCCTCGAGTTCGCCGACGCGGTGCCCGGCATGCAGTTTTCGGTCGACGCCAACGGTAATACCCAGATCCGCAGCGGCACGCTCAATACGGGAACCACCAACGTCTACATCGACGGCGTCGGCCAGAAGAACTACGTGAGGCCGAGCGGCGTGACGGGACAGGCCGGCGCCAACCCGAACCAGAACACGAGCGGAGATCCGGGCAACCCGTTCCCGCAGCTCGGCATCGCCGAATACAAGGTCATCACCTCGAACTACAAGGCCGAATACGACCAGGTTTCCGGCGCCGCGATCACCGCCGTCACCAAGTCGGGTACGAACGAGTTCGAGGCTGGCGCGTTCATGACTTACACGGACGAAGGCCTCCGGGAAGAGACGCCGGCCGAAAAGGCCGCCGGTACCGGCAAGGAGGGCGGCGACAGCCAGGAGTACGGTTTCTCGATCGGCGGTCCGATCATCAAGGACAAGATGCATTTCTTCCTCACCTACGAGGCCAAGGAGTTCACGGTCCCCAATACCGTCGCAGCGCCGCCGTATGTCGACGACAACAACGTGCAGCTCGACTGGGTCGGCGCGCTGACGCCGGAGCTTCGGGAGAATTACGGCCCGGTCTCGAATCCCTTCGACGAGGACCTCATATTCGTGAAGCTCGACTGGGAACTCGGCTACTCCGATCGCCTCGAGCTGTCGGGCAAGTCCCGCGAAGAGCGCCAACAGACCGGCGCTGCCGGCTTTATCGCCGAATCCGCGGCATCGACCTACGTCAATGACGACAAGCGGTTGGCGCTGCGCTGGGAGCATTCCGGCGAGCGCTACTTCAACGAAGCGACGGTCACCTACGAGGATACGGAGGACGCACCGTCGAAGGCGAGCGGCGAACCGGGCCAGGCATATCGGGCGCTGGGGACCGCGCGCGACGGTTTCGACATCATCCTGCAGACCAATGGCGTGGATCCGCGCAACTATTTCTTCACGACCCAGAGCGGCTATGCCCTCCAGGAAGACATTACGTTCACGGACCTCAGCTGGCATGGCGACCACACGGTCAAGACCGGCGTGAAGTTCAAGGACGTCGAGCTGCAGATGCGCGACGCCTCGACCGACGCGCTGTATACGTACTTCGTCGATCCCGCCATTCCCGACAACGGTGTCGAGGCGGATCCGTTCCAGGTGACCTTCGGCGCCCAGGGAGACAGCGACCTGGATGTGACCTCGACCTCGAAGAACCGCCAGTACGGCATCTACCTCCAGGACGACTGGGAGGTCAATGACAAGCTGCTGCTGAACCTCGGCGTTCGCTACGACTACGAGGAAACCCCGACCTACACGAACTATGTGACGCCGCAGCGCTTCATCGACGCGATCTTCGCCCTCGATCCCCACGGCTGTGATCCCGCTATCCAGGACGATCCGGTCCTGTGCGGTTTCAACTTCAGCGGCGGGTACCACGGCGCGCAACCCGGCCAGACCTACGCCGACACGCTGGCCAATGCCGGCATCGACATCAACGACTACATCAGCAACGGACACAACCGAAGCAACCCGAGCGACCAGATCGCACCGCGGTTCGGCTTCTCCTACGACATCAACGCCGACCAGCAGCACGTGGTCTTCGGCGGCGCCGCCCGGAGCTACGACCGCAACACGTTCAGCATCCTGCAGCACGAGACCAACAAGGCGACGCTGTACGTTCCGACGGTCCAATTCTTTAACGCCAACAATGCGGCCTGCGAAGGCCCGGTGGACGCCAGCGCCCAGTGCATCGAATGGAACGACGCCTACCTGACGCCGGAGGGGCTGGCGTCGATCGCCCCGGGCAATTTCGGCGAGATGCACTTCATCAACAACAAGCTGAAGGCGCCCTATGCCGACCAGTTCACGCTCGGCATGCGCAACCGGCTGGGCGACTGGAACACGAGCATCGCGTGGGCGTACATCGCGAGCTACGACGGCGTGATCGCAAGCTCCGGGATCTACTACGGGGACGGCACGCATTTTTGGTACGATTCCGGCCGTTACGCCCCCTTTGAATTTGGAATTCCGGCCGCCGCCAACGGCGGGCTCTTCCTCTTCGATAACGCCAAGGAGACCAAGACCACGCAGGTCCTGCTGTCTTTCGACAAGCCCTACAGCAGCGAATCGCCATGGTCCGCGAGCATCGCGTATACGTATTCCTGGGCGAAGGAACGGCTCGAGTTCAACGGCGACTACCAGTTCGACTTCAACGACCCTAACCTTGTGCGCGAGGCGCTTTCGAGCCAGGTTCCGAAAAACCGACTCGTCATGATCGGCACCGTGGACGTGCCTTGGGGAATGAACGTCGGCGCCAAGTTCGTCGTCGAAACGCCGAAACCCATTACCCATTACTACGGAATAGGCACCTCGCCCGGAAAAACCGCTCCGCCGAACGGTCACAACTACAACTACTTCAAGATCTCGCAGTATCCGACGAGCGTGCTTGGCTACCTGGCGCTCGACCTTCAGCTGTCGAAGTCATTCGAGTTCGCGAACGGATCGGCCATCCAGCTCCGTCTCGACGCGCTCAATGTCACGAATCACAAAAACTTTGCGGAGATCCAGGGCATCTTCCCGAGCCCCCCGGCTTTCTACAACAAGCAGGGGAACATCACGGGCGTGCCGCGCACGTTCAAGCTGAGCCTGAACTTCAACTGGTAGCGGGGTGCGAGCCGACGTGAAGTCCTGCGGCTGAATCATGGGGCCCGCCGGCCAGGCGCTGAAGCCCTCCGGCGGCGCGGTCCCGCGCTTTCTGCGAACGGCCGCGGGCCTCGCAATATCCGCCGGAATTCTTTTGGCCGTGCACGCGAGCGAACCCAACCCTGACCGAAGCGCGGACGCGGACGCGCGCGCCGATGCGCTCGTTCGCGCCATGACGCTCGACGAAAAAATCCACCTGCTCCATGGAACCCTCGGGTTTGCGTACGAGGGGCGACCGGCGCCGGACGGCGCGCACGGCGGAGCCGGCTTCGTCGCAGGCTTGCCCCGGCTCGGGATACCCGCGCTGCAGCTGAACGACGGGCCGCTCGGCGTCAGGAACATCGACGGTGGCACGGAAGGGCGCGCGACGGCCATGCCCTCCTCCCAGGCTCTGGCCGCGAGCTTCGACCCCGGTCTCGCCTTTGAGAGCGGCCGAATCCTGGGCCGGGAAGCGCGGGACCGGGGCTTCAACGTGCTGCTCGCTGGCGGCGCCAACGTGGAACGGGATGCCTGGAACGGGCGCAATTTCGAGTACTTCGGCGAGGATCCGATCCTCGCCGGCCGCCTGGTGACCGCGCAGGTGCGCGGAATCCAGGCGGAGGGCGTCATTTCGACCGTCAAGCACCTCGTGGCCAACTCCCAGGAGACCGATCGCCACTGGGTCGACATGAGCATCGATGAGCGGTCGCTGCGCGAGATCGACCTGCTGCCCTTCGAAATCGTCGTGAAAGAGTCCGGCGTCGGCAGCGTGATGTGCGCCTACAACAAGGTGAATGGTACATACGCATGTGAGAACTCCCATCTCATCAACGACATCCTGAAGTCCGAGTGGGGCTTTAAAGGCTGGGTCATGTCCGACTGGGGCGCGACGCACAGCACTGTGCGGTCCGCCAACGCAGGCCTGGACCAGGAGTTCTGGGAGGAACTCTACTTCGCGGGCGCATTGAGGTCCGCAGTCGAAAGAGGCGAGGTCCCGGAAAAGCGCATCGACGACATGGCGCGTCGCATCCTGCGGGGCCTTGCTGCGATCGGCGCGCTCGACCGCGCCGAGACCGTGCAGCAGGTCGATGCTGCGGCGGGCCTCGCCGTCGCCCAGCGAGTCGCGGAAAACGGGATCGTCCTCCTGGAGAACCGGCGCGGCCTACTGCCGCTCCGGGCGGAGGACCTGAAGAGGATCGCGGTGATCGGCCGACGTGCCGACATCGGCGTGCTGTCCGGCGGCGGGTCGTCGCGCGTCGATTCGATCGGCGGCGTCACCCTGGACGATACGCCGCCCGGCACTCCGGACGCGCTCGCCATGTTTGCGAGCACCGGCTGGCATCACTCGTCGCCGTTGAAGGCGATCGCGGCGATGGCGCCATCGGCAGGAGTTGAATTCGCATCGGGCGACGACCTGGATGCGGCTGTACTCCTTGCCGCTTCGGCGGATGTGGTGATCGTGTTTGCGTGGCAGGCACGCGAGGAGGGAAAAGACCTTCGGACCCTGTCGCTGCCGGTCTCTCAGGACGACCTCATTCGCAGGGTGGCCGCGGCGAATCCGCGGACCGTCGTCGTGCTGCAGACCGGGGGTTCGGTCCTGGTTCCGTGGGCGCGGGATGTCGGAGCGGTCCTCGCAGCCTGGTATCCCGGCAATCGCGGCGCGGAAGCGATTGCAGACATCCTGTTCGGTCGCGTCAACCCGTCCGGACGCCTGCCGATCAGCTTCCCGCGCGCCGAAGCGGACCTGCCGCGCCCGCGCCCGCCCCAGCCGCGGAGCGATGCGAACAACCGGGAAACGGCGCCTGCGCATCCGCCCATCGTCACGCTCGGCGAGGGGTTGGCGGTCGGCTACCGATGGTATGACTCGCAGAATAAGCCGCCGGCGTACGAATTCGGCTATGGCCTCACCTACACGACGTTCGTGTATTCGAAGCTCACGGTGAGTCGCGACCTGTCGGTGGAGTTCGACCTCGCGAACACCGGCAATCGCAAGGGAATCGAAGTCGCGCAGTTATACGTCGAGCTTCCACCGTCGACCGCTGAGCTTTCGAAACGGCTGGCGGGCTGGGTTCGCGTGGAGCTGGCGCCCGGCGAGCGGCGTCGCGTCCGGATTGCAGCAGATCCCTACGCGCTTCGTGCTTGGGACGCGAGCGCAGGCAAATGGCGGCACCCGGCCGGGCGCTATCGCATGCACGTCGGCGCATCCTCGCGGATACTGCCCCTGGTGCAGGAAATCGACGTCAGAGATGTCCAGGTCGATTGAACCGACACCCGAGGCGGTGCGCGATGCGATCGCGCGCGGGGACGTGGCGGGGGCCGCGAAAACACTGGCCGACATCATCGCGAGCGATCGCCACGCCGACTGGGCCTTCATCAATCTCATCGCCCTGCTGGCGAATCACGGCAGGCGCGCGGATGCGCTCGTCGTCGCACGCCGCGCCATCGTCGCCAATCCCGAAAATGCGGCCGCGCACGATCAGCTGGGCACCCTACTGTCCGTGGAAAACGACCTTCCGGCAGGCGAGTGGCACTTCAGGCGCGCGCTCGAGGCCGGCGGGACGAACGCGGGGCCCCTTGCGAACCTCGCGCTCAATTTGATGCAGCAGGGACGTACCGCCGAATCGGAGGCGGCCTTTACGGAGGCGGACCGGCTCGCGCCGGGGACTTTCCGGGTCTTCGCACACTGGTCGAAACTCCGGGAAGTGCAGGGCGACTTCGCCGGCGCGGAGAGACTCCTCGAGGCCGCGGAGGCGGCGTCCTCCACCGAGGCGGTCAACCTGCTGCGCGTGCAATACCTCGCCCGGACCGGGTGCGACGCCGAGGCGCTCGCGATCATCGAGGCGGCCCGCAACATCAACGGCGAAGGGCAGCTCGAGCGCGGGCGACTCTACGAGCACGCCGGTCGCCATGCCGAGGCCTGGGCCGACTACGTCGAGGGCAAGCGCAAGCTCGCGGCCGAGCTGGGCGGCCTTGCGTACGACGCCGCGGGCGTCGCGGCTTTTTACCGTGCGATGCGCGAGTACTTCAGCGCCGCCACGATGGCGCGGATACCGCGCGCGTCCACACGTGGCGGCGTGCCGCAGCCCGTCTTCGTCCTGGGCGCGCCGCGTTCCGGAACGACGCTGATAGAGCAGGTGCTGTCCGCGCACAGCGCCGTGCGCGCGGGCGGCGAACATTCGTGGATCGGCGAGTTGCGCGACGTCGCGCAGCGACTGTGCCGGTACGGAGGCAGCTTCCCCGGCTGTCTCGACTCGACCGCCGCGGCCGACGAGCGGCACCTTGCGGCAGTTCTCCGCGATCACTACTTCGCGCGCGCGGAGGCTGCGGGCCTCACGGCCCCGGGCGCGCGCCTGTTTACCGACAAGACGCCATTCAACGAGATCAACTTGCCGCTCCTGCTCATGGCCTTCCCGGACGCGAAGCTCGTCCTGGTGAAGCGCGACCCACGCGACGTGGCCGTCTCGATGCTGTCGAACAACCTGTCGCATGGATTCAACTGCGCGTACCGGATCGAGGACATCGTGCGCCACTTGGCGGCGACCGAGGCGCTCGTCGCGGACTACCAGCGCGAACTCGGGTTCGCGGCCCACGTGCTGCAATACGAGCGGTTCGTGACGGACCCCGAAACGGAGACGCGGCGCCTGCTCGCTCACGTGGGGTTGCCGTTCGAAGACGCGTGCCTGCGCTTTCACGAGAGCCGTCGCTATGCGCCGACACCGAGCTACGCGCGCGTCGCGGAGAAAGTCAGCGACCGCTCGGTCGGCCGCTGGCGGCATTTCGCGGGGGAACTCGCACCCCACATCGCCGGGCTCGGACCCGCCTTGGCTGCCGGCGGATATGGACCATGAGTCGGGTGCGGAGCCAAATCATGCGGAAGAATGCTCGAGTGGCGGGAGTCTTCCTTCTCGTTGCCACACTCGGCGCCGCTCTTCCCGCCGTCGCGCAGTCCGACTACTACCGCCACGCGTTCTTCGACAACAGCAACCAGCGCGAGGTGTACTGGGCGAGCAGCGCCGCGAAGACCGAGCCGAGCGAGCTCCGTTCCGTCGGCTGGCGCCTGCCGGTCGAGTCGACCATATTCAGGACGGCACCCAACGCGATCCGCATCGAATGGAAGTCGGCGCCCGGCGGCAGCTGGGACGCGCAGATCCAGTTCGTCAGCTTCCCGAACCGGTTCCCGGATTTTGTCGGCCACACGCTCTTCTTCTGGGTGTACTCGCCGGAGGCCATCGCGGCCGCCGACCTGCCCGGCGTGATGCTCTCCGATGCGCGCGGGGGCCTGCAGGTGGCGACGATGCCCGGCAGCTTCACCGTCTCGGAGCCCCTCGCGGCCTACACGGGCGACCTTCCCGCCGGCGTCTGGGTCCCGGTCCGCATGCCGCTCGCGAAGCTTCGCTCGGCGTCGGTCTATGCGTTCCGTCCCGAACGCCTGCAAAGCCTCGTCTTTCACCAGCGCGGCGCCGACGGCAAGAATCACGTTCTGTTCGTGGACGACGTCCGCATCGACGACGAGCCGGCGCCCGACGCCGCCCCGGTGCCGCTGCCCACGCCCGAAGGCGTTTCGGCAAAAGGATACGACCGGCACATCGACGTGACCTGGCAGCCGCCCGCGGAAGGCGCTGCCGCGTACTACGTGGTGTCCCGCTCGATCGACGGCGGTGCGTTCGTGCCCGTGGCGACGCAGAGGCCAGGCGTGAACCGCATCGCGGACTTCATCGGCCGGTCCGGCGTCACTGCACGCTATCGCGTCGCCGCCGCCGACTGGCGCGGCCGGCAGTCGGTCCCCTCCGCTGTCGCCACAGCGGCGACGCGCGAGCTCTCGGATGACGAGCTGCTCGACATGCTGCAGGAGGCGGCGTTCCGCTATTACTGGGAGGCTTCCGGCACCCGAAGCGGAATGGCCCACGAGAACGTGCCCGGCGACGACCGCATCGTCGCCACCGGCGCGACCGGGCTCGGCATCAGCGCACTCGTGGCGGCGATCCACCGCAGGATCATCACGCGCGAGCAGGGTCTCGGGCGCCTGGAGAAGATCGTTTCGTTCCTCGAGCGCGCACCGCGCTATCACGGCGCCTGGTCGCATTATTACGACGACGAGACGGGCGAGACGATGCCGCTCTTCGGGATGTACGACAACGGCGGCGACATCATCGAGACGTCGTACGTGATCCAAGGCCTTCTTACGGCGCGGGGCTATTTCGACCGCCAGCAGGGCCGCGAGCGGAATCTGCGCGAACGCATCACAGCGCTCTGGGAAGCGGTGGAGTGGGACTGGTTCCGGATGACGCCCGACAGCCCATTCCTGTACTGGCACTGGTCGCCGCAATGGGGATTCCAGATCCAGCATCCGCTGATCGGCTTCAACGAGACGGTCCCGACCTATCTGCTCGGGATCGCCTCGCCCACGCACCCGGTGCCGGCAAGCCTGTACTACAGCGGCTGGGCGAGCCAGGACCAGCGCGCGCAGGATTACCGGCAGGGCTGGTCGGGCAGCCCCGACGGCAGGCTCTACGCCAATGGCAACACCTATTACGGCATCAAGCTTGACGTCGGGGTCAGCAGCGGCGGCCCGCTCTTCTTCATCCACTACATCTTCATGGGTTTCGATCCGCGCGTCATGCGCGACAAGTACACGGACTCGTACTTCGAGAACAGCCGCCACATCGCGGAGATCAACCGCGCGTATTGCATCGCGAATCCCAAGAAATTCGACGGCTACGGTCCGGATGCCTGGGGGCTGACGGCGGGATTCGGCCCGAACGGCTACATGACGCCCGCGCCCGACCAGTGGAACGACGAGGGCACGATCGCGCTCACCGGGGCGTTGTCATCGTTCCCATACACACCCGAAGCGTCGATGGCGGCGTTCAAGCATTTCTATCGCGACCTCGGTGCCGAGCTCTGGGGTATCTACGGCCCGCGCGACAACTACAACCCGGGCCAGCAATGGCTCGCATTCCACTACATGGGCCTCAACCAGGCGCCGATCGTCGCCATGGTGGAGAACTATCGCTCCGGCGTGCTGTGGCGCTCGTTCATGTCGAATCCCGAGATCGGCGTGATGCTGAAGAAGCTCGCCGACGAGACGCAGAAGCCATGAATATCCGCTACGTCCTGTTCCTTGCCTGCACCGCTGCGACCGGAGGACTGCTGTTCGGCTTCGACGTCGCCATCATCAGCGGCGCCGGTCCGTTCCTGGCGCGGCATTTCGCGCTCGGGGACCTCGGGCTCGGCGTCGCTTTCAGCTCGCTGCTGTTCGGCTGTGCGCTCGGCGCTGCCTTCGCCGGCCGGTTGAGCGACCGCTATGGCCGCCGCTACGTGCTCTTGTGGATCGCGATGTTGTTCGCGCTGACCTCGGTTGCGACGGCCTTTGCCTGGGACTTTACGAGCTTCCTCGCCGCGCGTTTCGTCGGCGGCCTCGCCGTCGGCGCGGTGTCGCTGGTCTCGCCGATGTACGTCGCGGAGGTCGCGCCGGCCCCCGTTCGCGGGAGGCTGGGCGCGCTCTACCAAATGTCCATCGTCACGGGCATCCTCGTGTCGTATTTCATCAACTATGGGCTGCACGACATCGGGCCGGACAACTGGCGATGGATGTTCGGCACCGGCGTGTTCCCGTCCGTGATTTTCTTCGGGCTGCTGCTGCGCGCGCCCGAGACCCCGAGGTTTCTCTTCATGGCGGGACGCCGCGACGAAGCGCGCCGCGTCATGGAGCGCATCGGAGACTCGCCCGGCGAGGTGTCGTTGGCCGCCGCAGAGTTGTCGGCCAAGACCCGCGGCTCCTGGCGGGAAGTCTTGCGGCCGGGCGTGCGCCGGGCCGTGTTCGTCGGCTTCTGGCTCGCCATCCTGATTCATTTCTCCGGCATCAATACCGTCATCGACTACGCGCCGATGATCTTCCAGTCGGCGGGCTGGCAGCTGGACGCCGCGCTCCTCTCGACGTTTGTCGTGGGCATCGTCAATTTCGCGTTTACGCTGGTGTCCTTCTGGACCATCGATCGCTACGGGAGGCGCCCGCTGTACATCACGGGATCCCTCGGCATGGCCGCGGCGCTCGCGGCACTGACGATCTCCGTGCTGCTAGGGCGTTTCGACGGCCCACTGGCCCTGGTCCTGATCCTCGGCTACCTCGCCTTCTTCGCTTCGTGCATCGGCCCGGTATTCTGGACGCTGGTGCCGGAGATCCTGCCCACGCACGTGCGCGGCACGGCGATGACCGTGCCTGTGCTGACCCAGTGGGTAGCGAACGCGGTCGTCGTGTTGTTGTTCCCGGCGGCGCTGAATCGGCTTGGGCAGGCGCCCACGTTCGCAATCCTGGGCGCCATTTCCGTGGCGCAGGCGCTCTTCACCTTGAAGTACGTTCCCGAGACCAAGAACAGCACGCTCGAGGAGATCGAGAGGCACTGGGCCGAGACGCCGGCGCGATAGAGGAGCACTGCAAATGGCCAAGGGACCGATCGGCGAGAGGGAAGTCGGCGCGTTCGAGGCCGACGGCTACGTGCTGGTGCGCGGGATGCTGGACGCCGTGGAGGTCGACATGCTCGGGCGCGCGGCGCGCGCCGACCGCGTGCTAGACCAGCACGCCTTCGGCCGGGCGGACGGCGAAGGCGGCACGGTGCGCCTGTCGCTGTGGAACCATCCGACCGACACGATCTACGGGATGATCGCGCGCTCGGAGTCCATCGTCGGCTCGATGGAAAAGCTCCTCGGCGGCGAGGTCTACCACTATCACTCGAAGATGATCATGAAGGACCCGTTGACCGGCGGCGCCTGGACCTGGCACCAGGACTACGGCTACTGGTACCACAACGGCATCCTGAATCCCTGGATGGGCAGCGCTTTCATCGCAGTCGACCGCGCGACTCGCGAGAACGGCTGCCTGCAGGTGGTGCGCAGCTCGCACCTCGGCGGCCGCATCGATCACGTCCTGACCGGCGAACAGGCCGGTGCGGACGTTGAGCGGGTCCGGGAAGTCCTCAAGCGTCAGGAGCTGGTGCACGTCGAGATGGAGCCGGGCGACGTCCTCTTCTTCCATTGCAACACGCTGCACCGGTCGGACCAGAACAAGTCGAAGAACCCGCGCTGGTCGATGATCTGCAGCTACAACGCTGCGCGGAACGACCCGTACAAGGAGTCGCAGCACCCTCGCTACACCCCGCTCGTCAAGGCGCCGGATGGCCGGATCCGCGAGTACGGCGAGCGGCGGTTCAGCGGCGACGAAGGCAAGGACGTGTGGCTGGCCGAAGAGCGAGATACCACCGCGCGGAACCTGCCCCGGTGACGGAGCGTTACACGCGTATCGCGATCGTCTTCCACTGGGTCATCGCCGCCTTCGTCGTGGCAAACATCGCGCTTGCATGGACATTCAAGATCTGGGACGACCGCCCCTGGACACAGTCCGTCACCAACACGCACAAGACAATCGGCATCACCGTGCTGGGCCTCGCGCTGATGCGGCTCTTGTGGAGAATCGCCCACCGGCCCCCGCCGCTCAGCCCGGCGATACCGCGCTGGCAGGCCGTCGCCGCACGCACCGGGCACGCGGCCCTGTATTTCTTGATCATCGCCATGCCGCTCTCCGGCTGGATCTACGATTCGGCGTGGGAATACGCTGCCGATGTCCCAATCGATTTCTTCGGGCTCTTCGAGATGCCGCGGATCGCCTGGGTCGCGGACATGCCCGCCGGGCCGAAGAAGGAGGTTGACGAGCTCTTCCACCACGTGCATGAGTGGTTGAGCTACTTGCTCTACGTCTTGTTGGCAGCCCACCTGGCGGGCGCATTGAAGCACCAGTACTTCGATCGCATACCGACGCTGCAGCGGATGACTTTCCGGGGCGCCACGTCGAAATGACCGCGATTCGCGCCGCTCAGGTCATCGCAGGACTGCTGCTGGGCAGCCTCGCTCCCGTCGCGCTGCTCGCGGCCAATCTCGGTGCCGTGACCTCCTACGAGAAGACCGCGCACGGCATCGCCGGACGCACGCCCGCGGCCGAGTTCGCGGTCGAGGTCTGGTCGCCGCAGGTCATTCGCGTGATCGTCACGCCGCGGGGATCGAAGCGGATTGTCGGCTATGCACTCGTTTCCGATACGCCGCCAGGCGACGCGGCCTTCAGCGTCGCCGCGACCGATGCCATGGTTTCGCTGAAGACTTCGGCCGTCACGGCGGACATCGAGCTCCGGCCCGACCTTCGCGTCAGCTTCAAGGATGCGGACGGCGCCGTCCTCAACGAGGACCTGCCGGGCAAGGAGCTCGGCATGACAGCCGAGGGCCGGAAGCTCACCGCGTACAAGCGCCTGCAGGACGGCGAGCGCTTCATCGGCATGGGCGAAGAGCTCGGCAACCTCGACCGGCGCGGGTCGGTGATCACGCTGAAGAACACCGACAATTACCGCTACGACGACCCCAAGGTCCCGATGTACGTGAGCATCCCGTTCTTCATGGGACTGCATCACGGCAAGGCCTACGGCCTCTTCTTCAACAACTCCTACCGCTCCGTGTTCAACTTCGGTGCGTCGAACCGCCGGTTCGCGTCGTTCAGCTTCGACGGCGGCGCACTGGACGAGTTTTTCATCCACGACGCCTCGGTCGGGAAAATCCTCCAACACTACACGGCCCTCACCGGCCGCATGCCGCTGCCGCCGCGATGGAGCCTCGGCTACCAGCAGTCGCGCTGTAGCTACTACCCGGAAGACCAGGTCCTGTTCATCGCCCGGACGTTCCGCGCCAAACGGATACCGCTCGACGGCATCGTGCTCGACGCCGACTACCTGCACCAGTACCAGCCCTTCCGAATCAACAAGGAGCGCTTTCCCGACATGCGGCGGCTCGCGGATACGCTGCGCGGCATCAACATCGAGCTGACCGCCTCCGTCAACCCGGGCATCGCGATCGACGACACCTACGAGCAATACAAGAGCGGGCTGAAATCGGACGTATTCCTGCGCTATGCCGACGGTGAGCTCTGGATCGCGGACATCGCGCCCAACACCAATCACTTCGTCGATTTCTCAGATCCGCGCGGACGCCGCTGGTGGATCGACAACATGAAGCTGTACCAGGACCTTGGGATCCATGGGCTCTGGAACGACATGAACGAGCCCGCGATCGACGGCCAGGCGATCCCGGACAACGTAGTGTTCGACTTCGACGGCCAGAAGACCTCGGCACTGGAGGCGCAGAATTATTACGGCATGCTGATGTCGCGCGCCGCGTTCGAGTCCGCCCAACAGTACGGCGGCAACCGGCGGCCCTTCGTCCTCAGCCGCTCCGGTTTCGCGGGCATCCAGCGCTATGCCGCGACCTGGAGCGGCGACAACCAGGCGAAGGACGAGCACATCCTGCTGGGCGCGCTGCTCGTCAACCAGATGGGCTTGTCCGGCGTGCCATTCACCGGCCCGGACCTCGGCGGATACATCGGCGACGGCAACAAGGACCTCTTCCGCCGCTGGGTGGAAGTAGGCGTCTTCGCGCCGTACCTCAGAAACCATCGCCAGCAATACGCTGCGGCCAATGAGCCCTGGGCTTACGGCGAGGAAGCCGAGGCGATTTCGAAAGCCTACATCGGGTTCCGCTATGCGTTGATGCCGTATCTCTATTCGACGTTCCACGAGGCGAGCGAGACCGGTATGCCGGTGAGCCGCAGCCTCAGCATCGACTATTCCTTCGATGCCAACGTCTACAGCCCCGAGCATCAGTACGAGTCGCTGTTCGGCCCCGGACTCCTGGTAAACCCCATGACCAGTCAGGAGCGGCGGAAAGCGACCTATCTGCCTGCCGGCGCCTGGTACGACATCTTCACGGACGAGCGCCTCGAGGGCGGACGCGTCATCGCCGTGGACTATGCAGGGCATCGGCTTCCGATCTTCGCGAAAGCTTCCGCGATCATTCCGATGCAGGGCACAGTCCAGTCGACGCGCGACGACCCCGGCACCGTGCTCACCGTTCACGTTTTCTATGGCACCGAGCAAAACGAATTCGTCCTCTACGAGGACGACGGGGAGACGCTCGACTACCGCAAGGGGCGGTACCGCAAGCGAACCATCGCTTTCGACCCCGCGAGCCGACAAGTTACGTTCACGCGACCCCAGGGAAGCTTTGCATCCCCGTTCCGGAAAATCCGGCTGGTCCTGCATGGCTTCGGCGACCTGCGCGGGGCGACGGTCAACGGGAAAGCGTCGACGCCTCAATCGCAGGTCGTGCGGATGCTCGATCCCCTCGAAGCGTTGAGCGACGTCTACTACGACAAGAGCTACTACGCGAGCCTGCGTCAGGCGGAACCGATGAAGCCGCAGGCCACGCTGGAATTCGACGACGCGGCCGAAATCGTCGTGCACATACGCTGAACACAGTGGCCTACGCGGCCCGCGCGCGCTTCTTGAGGTGGACGAGCAGGATCGAGATCGTCGCGGCCGTGATGCCCGGCAGGCGCGAGGCCTGGCCGAGCGTGCCAGGGCGCGACTCCATGAGTCGCTGGCGCGCTTCGTTCGATAGCCCGGAAACCGTGGCGTAGTCGATTCCTTCCGGCAGGCGCGTCTCCTCGTTGCGGCGCTGGCGGTCGACTTCCGCCTGCTGCCGCTCGATATAGCCCGCGTACTTCTCGCGCGCCTCAAGGGCTCGCGCCACCTGCCCGGCGAGTCGCTCATCCGCGCCGGCGGGCACGGCGCCCGCCGCAATCGCCTCGCGCTTGGCCGCGAAGAACCGCCAGCGCGCGTCATCGACGAGGCCCATCTCGCGCGCGACGGGTGTCAGGCGCTCGTCGGCGTTGTCCTCTCGAAGCAGCAGGCGATGCTCCGCGCGGCTCGTGAACATGCGGTACGGCTCCATCGCGCCGCGCGTGATGAGGTCGTCCACCATGACACCGAGGTACGCCTGGTCGCGGCGCGGCGACCAAGGCCCGCGGCCCGCGACGAGGCGCGCCGCGTTGATGCCGGCGAGAAGGCCTTGCGCCGCGGCTTCCTCGTAACCGGTCGTGCCGTTGATCTGCCCCGCGAAGAAGAGCGCCGCGAGCGACCTCGTCTCGAGCGAGTCGGTGAGGCCCTTCGGGCAGAAATAGTCGTACTCGATCGCGTAGCCGGGGCGCGTCATCTCCGCGCGCTCGAAGCCGGCGATCGTGCGCACGAATTCGAGCTGCACGTCGGCGGGCAGGCTCGTCGAGATGCCGTTCGGGTAGACGATGTGCGTGTCGAGGCCCTCGGGCTCGACGAAGATCTGGTGCGAGGCCTTCGCCGCGAAGCGAACCACCTTGTCCTCGACCGAGGGGCAGTAGCGCGGGCCGATGCCCTCGATCAGGCCCGTGAAAATCGGCGAGCGGTCGGTCGCGCCGCGGATGATCTCGTGCGTGCGCGCGTTGGTTGCCGTGATGTGGCACTGGGCCTGGGCCGGATGGTCCTCCCGACAGCCGAGGAATGAGAACGCGGGCCGCGGCTCGTCGCCGGGCTGCGCCCGCATGACCGCGTAGTCGAGCGTGCGGCCATCGAGGCGCGGCGGCGTGCCGGTCTTCAGGCGTCCGACCGCGAAGGGCAGCTCGCGCAGGCGCGCGGCGAGCGCGTTCGAAGGCCGGTCGCCGATGCGCCCTCCTTCCGCGCTCTCGAGACCGACATGGATGCGGCCGCCGAGGAAGGTCCCGACCGTCAGCACGACGGCGCGCGATGCGATCGCCCTGCCGTCCATCGTGACGACACCCGCGCAGCGGACGCCCTGCACGACGAGGTCCGCAACTTCCGCCTCCATCAGCGTGAGGCCCGGCTGCGACTCGAGCAGCGCGCGGATCGCGCGCTTGTACAACGTGCGGTCGGCCTGCGCGCGGGTCGCGCGGACGGCGGGGCCCTTGCTCGCGTTCAGCGTGCGGAACTGGATGCCCGCGCGGTCGGCAGCCACCGCCATTGCCCCGCCCATTGCGTCGATCTCGCGCACGAGGTGGCCCTTGCCGATGCCGCCGATGGCCGGGTTGCAGCTCATCTGGCCGACGGTCGCGAGGCTCTGCGTCACGAGGAGCGTGCGCGCGCCCATCCGGGCGGCCGCGAGGCCCGCCTCGGTGCCGGCGTGGCCGCCGCCGATCACGATGACTTCGTACTGCTCCATGGCATGTCCCTTCGGGGGGTCGCCATCATAAATGAAGGACCGAAGGAAATCGGTGAGCGTCCCCTTTTATGATGAAGGGGTGCGTCCCATTCGTTGGATAGCTGCAGCCGCGCTAGCCGGTCTGCTCCTGCCGCAGCCTGTGCCGGCGAAGACGCTGATTCCGCTCGAGCCCTGCCGCATCTCCGACTTCGACGGACTGACCTCGACCGAGGCGCGCTGCGGAAACCTCTCCGTGCCGGAGAATCCTGACGACCCGAAAGGGCGGCGTATCGAACTCGCCATCGCGATCATTCCTGCCGTCGCGACAGAGGCGAAGCCCGATCCCCTCTTCCTCATCGCTGGCGGGCCGGGCGAGGGATCGATCGAGGCTTACGCGCCGCTACTCGGTGCCTTCGCCGGCATCCGGCGCGAGCGCGACCTCGTGCTCGTGGACCAACGGGGCACGGGCGGTTCGAACCGCCTCGACTGCGACATGCCCGAGGACTCGCTCGAGGGCGGCGAATACGAGCCGGCCGAATTGAAGACGCTCGCGGGCGAATGCCTCGCGAAGCTGAAGTCGCCGCCCCAGTTCTACACAACGAGCGTGGCCGTGCGCGACCTCGACGCGGTGCGCGTCGCCCTCGGCTACGCGCGAATCAACCTCTTCGGCGGCTCCTACGGCACGCGCGTCGCGCAGCACTACGCACGCCGCTACCCGGAGCACACGCGCACGGTCGTGCTCGACGGCGTCGTGCCACCGACGCTCGCACTCGTGCCGCAGATTGCGATCGAGTCGCAGCGCGCGCTCGACGGCGTCTTCACCCGCTGCGCGAAGGACGCCGCCTGCAACGAGCGCTTCCCGGCGCTGCCGGCGCAGTTCGCGAAGCTCGACTCGACGCTCCGCGAGGGACCGGTCGCGGTCACGCTCCAGGATCCGGTCACCGGCAAGGCGCGCCGCATCGAGGTGACGCGCGCGCACCTCGTCACCATGGCGCGCATGCTCGTCTATTCCCCCTGGACCGCCTCGCTCATCCCGCTCCTCGTCCACGAGGCCGCGACGAACGGCAACTACGCGCCGCTCGCGGCGCAGGCGGAGATGGCGGGCGACGACCTCGAGCAGCTGATCGCGATGGGCATGCACAATTCGGTCGTCTGTGCAGAGGACGCCCCGCGCTTCGCGGGCACTGTCGACCGCAAGGCTCTCGAGGCGACGGCGATCGGCCCGCTGATACTCGACGGCATCGAGGCGATGTGCGAAGTCTGGCCGCGCGGCCCCGTGGACAGCGACTTCGCCCAGCCGCTCGACTCCGCCGTACCGGCACTGCTCCTCTCCGGCGAATTCGACCCCGCGACACCGGCTTCCTACGGCGCCGTGGCCGCGAAGGGATTCCGGAACGCCCTGCACCTCGTCGTGCCGGGACAGGGACACGGCCAGGAGCAGTCGCCCTGCGTGCAGCGGCTCCTGCGCGATTTCATCGAGGCGGGCACGCCGAAGGGCCTCGACACCGGCTGCGTCGCCGCCATCAGGCCCGCGCCTTTCTTCCTCAGCTTCAGCGGAAGCGCGCCGTGATCCGAGTCGAGGGACTGACGCGCAGCTTCGGCGCCGTCCGCGCGGTGGACGGCGTCGGATTCGAGGCGAATGACGGCCGCATCACCGGCCTCCTCGGCCCGAACGGCGCCGGGAAGTCGACGACGCTGCGCATCCTCTACACGGTGCTGCGCCCGCAGGGCGGCGGCGCCTCGATCGACGGCGTCGACGTGGTCGCGGACCCGCTCGCCATCCGCCGCCGGATCGGGGTGCTGCCCCATGGCGCCGGCATCTACCCGCACCTCAGCGCGCGCGAGAATATCGCCTACTTCGGCCGGCTGCACGGCATCGGGGGCGCTGACCTCGCGCGGCGCGTCGAGGAGCTCATCGCGGAGCTCGAGATCGGCGATTACGCCGACCGGCGGGCCAAAGGCTTCTCGCAGGGCGAACGCATCAAGGTCGCCCTCGCGCGCGCGCTCGTGCACGCGCCGAAGAACCTCCTGCTCGACGAGCCGACCAACGGCCTCGACGTGATGGCGACGCGTGCGCTTCGCGCGCTCATCCTCCGGCTGAAGGCGGCCGGCCATTGCATCCTGTTCTCGAGCCACGTGATGCAGGAAGTCGCGGCGCTCTGCGACGACATCGTCATCATCCACAAGGGCCGCGTGGTCGCCGCCGGCACGCCGGACGCAATTCGCGGGCGCTTCGGGTCGCAGAACCTCGAGGATGCGTTCGTCGCCGCGATCGGCGACGTGCGCGGGCTCGAATGAGCCCGACCATCCTCACCGTGTTGACGAAGGAGCTGCGTGAGAGCCTGCGCGAGCGGCGCACGCTCGTGAACAGCCTGCTGATAGGCCCGATCCTCGCGCCGCTCTTCTTCATCCTGATCCTGAAGCTCGCGCTATCGCGCTCGGTCGCCGCTCAGGACGAGCTGACGCCCGTGACCGTCGTGAACGCCGATGCGGCACCGAACCTCGTGCAGCAGCTGCGCGAGCATTCGCTCGACGTCAGGCTGCGCATGGGAACCGAGGCGGATATCCGCCGCTGGATCGCGGAGGAGAACGAGCTCGTCGTGCTGAACGTGCCGGTGTCCTTCGGCAGCCGCTTCGCGGAAGGCAAGCCCGCTGCGGTCCAGCTCTACGCGGATGGATCCGACTCCCAGGGGGGCAAGCATGCGATGCGAGTGCGCGAGGCGCTCGCCGCATATTCCTCGCTCGTCGGAGCCCTGCGCCTGCAGGCACGCGGCGTGTCGCCGACGGTCGTGCAGCCCGTCGTCGTCGACGACGTCGACGTCTCGACACCTTCCGCCCGCGCGACGCTGATCCTCGGCATGCTGAGCTATGTGATCCTGCTCGCGACGCTGATGGGCGGGCTCTACCTTGCGATAGACGCGACGGCCGGCGAGCGCGAGCGCGGCTCGCTCGAGTCGCTCCTGACCGTGCCCGTCACGCGCGAGCACCTCATCTACGGAAAGATCGCGGCAACGACCGTGATGATGCTGGCGGCGCTCGCGATCGTCTCGAGCTCGATCGCCTTCTCGCTCGAGGCCATCCCTCTCGAGACCTTCGGCATGACCGCCAACTTCGGTCCGTCCGTCGTGTGGCGAGTGTTCGCGACGGTCGCGCCGTTCTCCCTCCTCGCCGCCGCGATCCTGACGGTCGTCGCGTCCTTCACGCGCACGTACAAGGAGGCGCAGTCCTGGCTCGGCATCGTGCTCCTGGTACCGACCGTTCCGATCGCGATCGCGGGCGTGCTCGCGGTGCAGCCGCAGGCGGTGCTGATGCTCGTGCCGTCGCTTTCGCAGCACCTCCTGATCCAGGGCCTCTTGCGCGGCGAGCCCCTGCCGGCGGCCTGGGCGCTGCTCGCCGCCGCGAGCTGCCTCGTCCTCGGGGTCGCGCTCGCCTGGCTCGCCGGGCGGCTTTATCGACGGGAAGCGATCCTCGGCTGATAATCCGGAACCCCGGGCACGTTCCGAGCGTCCAACCCGCCATGAAGCGCCGAACTGCATTTCTCGCCGCGCCGCTTCTCCTCGCCTCGATCCCCGCGGCGCTCGCGCAGCTCACGTCGGTCCCGATGAAAGGCGTCGGCAACGAGTGGGTCAAGGAGCTCGACTTGCGCGGCAAGATGGACTGGGAATGGATCGAGACTTATCCCGAGCAGGTGTATTTCGCGACGCGCCACGATTCGCAGCGCACCGGCGACCTCGTCACGATGTGGACGCGCGTGGAATACAAGTTCCCGCAGAACCCGCTCAACCACAAGAGCGCGGTGAGCAAGGACGAATGGGATTGCAAGAACAAGCAGCGCTCGACCCAGGGCCTCGTCTTCTACCAGTGGAACAACCTGCAGGACGAGACGCCGGAGACCTCGACGGTGCCGCTCCGCTACTGGGAGAAGGTGCAGCCGAGCACCATCGGCGAGACGCTGCTCAACTTTGCGTGCAGCATCCGGCCGATGGTACCGATCATCAAGGAGCCGGGGAAACCCTGAGCGCGCTCACGTCCACTCGGTGAGCCCTTCGCGCTCGTAGAGAACCTTGAAAGACGGGCGCGATTTCATGCGCTTTACGTATCCCGCGATTGCCGGCCACTCAGTCGCCGGCTTCGGCATGTTGCGCGACCAGCGCATCAGCATCGTCGTCACGAAATCGGCAGCCGTCACGCGGTCGCCGATCAGGTAGGCGCCGGACGTCGCCAGCTGGCGGTCGACGCGCTCGAGGCTGGACTCGATGCGCTGGCGGGCGTGCGCCTTCACGGGGTCGATGCATGCCTGGCCCGCGGGCTGGTCCGGGTAGAACCAGTCGTGGTAGGCGGTCTGCAGGGTGTTCGAGAGAAAGAAGAGCCAGCTGAGGTAAGCGGCGCGCTGCGCGTGACCGACGGCCGGCGCGAAGCCTGCCTGCGGATGCCGCTCCGCGAGGGTCATGCAGAGCCCTGCCGACTCGCCGAGCGGCGCGCCATCCACGAGCAGCGTCGGCACGACGCCGCCGGGATTCAGCTTCAGGTAGTCGGCCTTGCGGTTCTCGCCGCCTTCGATGTCCACTTTGACGAGCTCGTGCGGCTCGCCGAGCTCGATCAGCATCCAATGCACGCAGAGGCTCGCGCTGCCAGGCGAGTAATAAAGTGTGTACATCCGGTTCCCTGGTCTCAGCCCTCCGGCAAATCGAGCGATTCGTTGCCCTTGCCGGTCGCCTCATTGTATTCGGCTTCGACGATCGGCGTCTTGAACCAGAGCTCGAAGAGGCGGGCCCGCATGGCATCGCCCCCCGTGAAAGGCTCCTCCACCGGCGACCAGTCGAAGGCGGCGCGGATCTCCTCGAGGTCCTTGCCCTCCGCCACCCGCGGGTCGACCTGCTTCACGACGAGGTCCATGGTCTCGGCGAGCAGGTCGAGGTACGCAGTGTCCGTGAGGATATCGCCGTGGCCGGGCACGATGATGCGCGGGTCAAGGGCCTTCAGGTCCCGAAGGACGCCAGCCCAGGTCCTCGGGTAGCTGCCGAACCCGTAGGGCGTCGGCCGCACGACGATGTCACCAGTCGCGAGAATCCGCTCCCCGGGCAGCCAGAGGAAGAGGTCGCCCTTCGTGTTGCCGGGCGCGATGTGGCGCAGCTCGACCTGCCGGCCGCCGAGGTCCACGATGCGCCGGTCCTTCACCGTGGCGGTTGGCACGCTCACCTTCGCGCGGCGCATGTCGGCCACGACGGATTCGCCGTAGCGCAGCACGTCGGCGTAATACTCGCGTGCGGACTCGGTGACAGGCGTGCCGTCGGAGCGCGTGCCGGTCTCGAGCGCCTTCTGCATGGACTCCCGCTGCGCCTTCAGCTCCTCGTCGCTCGGGCCGTCGACGTCGCCCATCAGCGGGCTCGCGACCGCGCGCGCCGTGAACTCCTGCGCGATCAACTCGGCCTTGGGGAACTTCTCGAGCACCTTGTAGACGCCGAGGTGATGGTCGTCGTGCCAGTGGCTGACGGCCAGGTGCGTGATCGGCAACTTGGTCAGCTCCGCAACTTTCCTGACGAGCCGCTCGCCCTGCAGTGCGAAGCCCGCCGGATCGTAGACGAGGACGCCAGTCTTCCCGATGACGACGACCGTCGAACCGACGACCGGCTGGCGCCAGGACATCGGGCGGACGCCCGCCCAGACGCCCGGCGCGAGCTCGCGCCATTCAAGCTCGAAGGGATCACCAGCGGGCATGGCGGCGCTCGCTTCGAGCGCCGTGAACAGCATGAACACGGCGGCGCAGATGCAGCTTTTCAGCGCGAGCGGACTGAAATGCATGGTCCTCTCCCGGTGGATGACGCAAGCCATGCTAGCGATCGCCTTTCGCGGCGCAGCGTCAAAACGGCGAATCGACGCGCCGGCGCGCCCGGGCGTTGCCTGCGCTGCCGAATCGCGCGGATTGATGCAGACTGACGTCATGAACCGAGGCAGTTGCCTGTGCGGCGCGCTCCGTTTCGAAGCGGGCCCGATCGATTCCATGGAGCATTGCCATTGCTCGATGTGCCGGCGGCACCACGGCTCGATGTTCGCGACCTTCGCGACGGCCAGCACCAGAACTTTCACCTGGATGGCCGGCGAGGACGAGATCACAAACTATCATTCATCCGAGCGCGGTCGGCGGCCCTTCTGCAGCACATGCGGTTCCGTGGCCCCGGTCGTGCTGCCGAACCGGCCGGACATCGTGTTCGTGCCAGCGGGCAACCTCGAGGAGGACCCGGGGGTCCGGCCTTCGTTCCACATGTTCGCGGCCTCGGTCCCCGCGTGGTTTCCGATCACCGACTCGCTGCCGCGCTATGACACGTTCCCGCCGGAGTTCAGCGGGGACACGGTCGTCGAGGATCCCGCACTTCCAGGGAAGCCGGGCACCGTGCAGGGCCACTGCCTCTGTGGCGCGATTGCGTTTGAGCTCTCGGGAAAGCCCGAGCGCGTGCACAACTGCCACTGCACGCGCTGCCAGCGCGCTCGCGGCGCTGCGCATGCCACCAACGCGTTCTTCCAGCGCGGACAGCTCACCTGGCTCGCAGGCGAGGGCGACGTCGTGAGCTACAAGCTTCCGGAGGCGAAGCGCTTCGGCCAGGCCTTCTGCCGGCATTGCGGCAGCACCATGCCGCGCGTCGTCGCTTCGACCGGCTACGTCGTCGTGCCTTGCGGCAGTCTCGACGTGGCGCCGGGCATGGCGATCCACAGCCACATCTTCGTCGGCAACAAGGCGTCCTGGTACGAGATCACCGACAACATTCCGCAGTGGGAGACGCTGCCTGCGTAGCCTCCTTGTCTTTGGGCGCGCGCCAGAGCGACGAATGAAATCGAACGCTTATGCCAGGAAAGCGAAACCCGCGCCCAGCAGGAGGAAGCACGTCGAAAGCCAAAAAACCACGCTGCTCCAGCGGCGCATCCTTGCACAGGTCCGCGCAAGCACGGGATCCGCAGGGCATGGCAGGTTACGCGCCCGCCAGAGTGCAAAGCCGCTTGCCGCGACCGCAAGCGCTGCGCTTCCGAAGACCAGCGCCTTGTGTTCGCTGAGCCATACGAGCTGAGGTACTGCGGTTACCAGGCCCACCACCACCGCGCCAGCCCCAATGGAGACCAGCGCCGCCGGCAGCGCGCAGCACACGAGCGTCGTGGTGCTCGCGAGAAGCGCCGTCATGGCAACCCCCACGTTGCGAGTGTGGGGGTCGCTCATTTTTCGTGGCTCGCGAGGCGGGCGCGGATGTCCTCGATCGGCGTATCGCTGCGCGTGATCGCCTTGATGTCGTAACCGGACGACGTCAGCGCTTCGCGCAGCACGTTATCCGGTATGTCCTGGCCTGCGCGCGTCGCCACGGCCACGAGATGCTCCTCGAGGCTCACGACGACGTCGGCGGTTGCCGGATTCTTGCGGAGCGTCTTTTCGATGCCCTGGGCGCAGAATCCGCATACCAGGCCATTGACCTTCATCTCGATCGTCTCCGCGCTTACCGGGACGGCGAGCAGAGCCATAAGCACCAATATTGCGGTTCGCATGCTCGATTCCTCTCAGAAATTGACCATGAACATCGCCTGGAGTTTTCCGTCCGTCGTGGGCCCCGCCTCGATCCAGGCTCCCCGCTTGAACAGCCGAAGCAACAGCGCCCATTCGGTACCCGACTGGATGCCGCCGGTGTACTGGCGCCCCTGCACGACGAACCAGGTGGCGAGCGTCGAGAACTCGTGCTTGTAGGGCGCTACCCCGAGCTGGAGCGTGTCGATGCGATGCGAAAAAGAGGACGAGTCAAAGTAGTCCGTCTTGAGCGACGCGTAGAAGCGCCGCGTCTCGTAGTCGAACTGGGCGCCCGCGTTCCAGGTAAAGAGCTCGCTGTCATCCGTGCCGGTGCCCGCGCTGCCGATCCCTCCCCACCCGAAGACATTGCCCTGGGCGTCTTCCAGGTTCCAACGCTTGAACAGGTAGTTGACGCGACCGTAGACGATGTCACGACTTAGCCCACCGTCTTCGCTGTCGAGCGCGAGGTAGCCGAGCCCCGCCGACAGCTTGTAGGTCGGCGCATAGAAGACCTGCGCCTCTTCCATGGTGCCGGCACCGTATTCCGCCATGACCGTCGTGCCGTGGGCGAAAGCGATCGGCTTCGCCGCAGCAAGGCCGGGCATGGCCGCTGCCAACAGCAGCGCAACGCCTACGCGACGCTTTAATCGTTTCATCGAAAGTCCTCCGACGGGAATTGCCGACGATCGCGCACCCGTATCTGGCGCGCGAAATCCGAGGACTTCAGCGGATCGGAGGCGGATCGGGCGGCGGGTAAACCGTGTTCGTCGGCAGGTCGGGATCGAACCGGATTCCGGTGCTCTTCAAGGCCGGAACGGCGGCTGGAAGTGTCGCAGTTGCGAGCACCTGCACTGCGCAATGGCTCAAACAGCCGGCCATCGCGCCTGCATCATCCGGGCAGCAGGGACAATCATGCGAACCGGCGGGCATCTCGCCTGCACAGTCCTGCGAGGAAGTTGACGAGGGGCCGACCATGGACGCGTAGCTCAAACTCCCGTTCACGAACGCAAAGAGCACCAGCGTCGCGACGAGAATGCTGCGAGTCCTTCGCCCGCGGTCCATTGAATCCACTATACGCCGTTCAGGCACAGCCGGCCTGCAGCCCGCATGAGCCGTCGACTTCCGGCTGCAAGGTCACGTGCGCGATGTGATGCTCGCGTGTCAGCGCCTGCTGCACGCCCGCGAGCACCGCGTCCCAGCGCTCCATCGAGTCCACGTGCAGGTGCGCGGAGAGCATCGGCATGCCCGTCGTGATGCACCAGATGTGCAGGTCGTGGACGGCGGTGACGCCCTCGATCGACAGGATCGTGCGCTCGACGCCGCGCGGGTCGATGCCTTCCGGCGTCCCCTCGAGGAGCACGTGAAGCGCATCGCGCAGCAGCTTCCAGCCGCGCGGCAGGACCCACAGCGCGATCAGGATCGCGACGACCGGGTCGATCCAGGCGGCTCCGGTCCGGTAGATGAGGAACCCGCCCGCAAGGACCGCGGCGGAGCCGAGAAAATCGGCCCAGACCTCGAGATAGGCGCCGCGCATGTTGAGGCTTTCCTCGCGCCCTTCGCGCAGCAGCAGCATCGCGATCGCATTCACGGCGAGTCCGATTGCCGCGACGACGAGCATGCCCATCGCGTCGATCGGTTCCGGCCGCCCGAGGCGCAGCGCGGCCTCGACGAGGACATACGTTGCGATCAGGAACAACGCCGCCGCGTTCAGCGCGGCGGCCAGGATCTCGAGCCTCCGGTAGCCGAAGCTCCTGCGCTCGTCCGCGGGACGCCGGCCGAGCTTGATCGCAAGGAGCACGATCGAGAGGCTCGCGACGTCCGTCGCCATGTGGCCGGCGTCCGACAGCAGCGCGAGGCTGCCGGTCAGGAGGCTCGCGATGATCTCGACTGCCAGGAAGCCGGCAGTCAGCGCGAGCGCAAGCCACAGCCGGCGTTCGCCGGTGCCTGTGATTCCCGCGTGAGAATGCGCGTGACCGCCGCTCATCGGCGCGCTCCGGCAGCGGTTAGTCGGAACCCTCAGGCTCGACCGCGTTCCAGCGCTCGCGGAAGGCCTGCACCGCCTCGTCGTAGACGGCCGCGTGGCGTCGAGACAGGAGCAGCGATGATGGCGAGCAGACGCGCGCGCGGATCACGCCGAGGTCGGCGGCCGCATCGAAGAGGCTGGGATACCAGCGCTCCCATTCCGGCAGGATCGCCTCGACAGTGTCACGTAGCGTCATCGGCGGTTGCACTTGGCGCCGTTTGCGCGGCAAGCGGCGCATTGCGGTTCCACATCTGGCGGTACAGCAGCCAGTTATTGCCTTCCTTCTTCCACAGCTCGATGAATTTGCCGACGCGCGGCTCGCCTTCGTCGGGGAACATCGCCGTGTAGCCGCCCTCCCGGAACCAGAAATCGCCGGTCCTCCGGGATTCGACTTCGCCAAGCGCGATCCGCACCTGTCCCGGCTTGTAGTCGCGCCAGAAGGCCTGGATGGCATCGTGCCCCGAGATGGGCGGCTCTTCAGGCGGCAGCACCCGCGCATCTTCGCTATAGACCAGCATGAGCCCGTCGACGTCGCCGCCATTGAAGGAGCCTAGCCAGCTGTCGGCAGCGGCCTGCGGAAACGGCTCGGGAGACTCGGTTCTTTCGCACGCTGCGAGCCCGGCAAGCGTGACAAGCGCAAGACCTGGGACAACATGAAGCCATTTCATGACGATCCCCCTTTTCTGCCTGTCTGAAAGATCATACTCGCGCGGGGCGGCGACGGATCAACTCCCTTCGCGTCGCCGCGCGAGGGTCAGCCCGTCGCCCACGGGCAGGAGCGTGACATCCACGCGCTCGTCCCCGTGAAGCATGTCGTTGAATCCGCGGAGCGCAATGGTGTCGGCCTCGCGGTCCGCGGGATCCGCAACCGCGCCGTGCCAAAGCGTGTTGTCGACGACAATTAGGCCACCCGGACGCACGAGCTTCAGGAGACGCTCGTAGTAGTCGAGGTAACCCGTCTTGTCAGCGTCGATGAAGGCGAAATCGTACTGACCGGCTTCGCCAGCGGCGAGGCGCGCATCGAGCGTGTCCTTCGCCGGCGCGATCACGAGCTCGATGCGGTCCGCGACGCCTGCCTCCTGCCAGTGGCGGCGCGCGACCGAGGTGTACACCGGGCTGACGTCGAGTGCGAGCAGGCGGCCATCCTTCGGCATCGCGAGCACCACGGCGAGGCTCGAGTAGCCGGTGAAGACGCCGACCTCAATCGCGCGGCGCGCGCCCATGAGGCGCACCAGCATCTGCATGAACTGGCCCTGCTCGGGCGCGATCTGCATGTTCACCTTGGGGTGCGAGGCGGTCTCGGCGCGGAGCTTCCGGAGCGCCGGTGCCTCACGCAGCGAGTGCGCAAGCAGGTACTCGTAGGTGCGATCGTCGAGCTGGAGGGTGCGGTTCGACATCAATAGCCTTTCTTCACGTCTACTTCCGACAGCAGCTTCCCGCCCGCGGAGTATCGGCGGAGGTTCTCCCTAGCGAGGATCCAGCGGGGTGTTTCATTGCCCTCGAGCGACGCGGAGACATGCGGCGTGATCAGCACGTTCGGCGCGTGCCAGAGCGGGTGGTCTGCCGGCAGCGGCTCGGGATCCGTCACGTCGAGGCCCGCGCCGCCGAGGCGGCCGTCCTGCAGCGCCGCGACCAGGTCCGCGGTCACGACCGTCCCGCCGCGCCCGACGTTGATGAAGAGCGTGCCGCGCTTCGCGGCGTCGAAGAGCTTGCGGTCGAAGATACCCTTCGTGTCCTGCGTCAGCGGCAGCGTGTCGACGATGACGTCCGCACGGCCGGCGAATGGCAGCAGCTTGTCGGTGAGGCCAACTTCGGCGACATAGGAAGGGCCGTCCGTCCCGGAATTGCGGATCGCAAGGATCGTCATGCCGAGCGCATTCGCACGCTTCGCGACCTCGGTGCCGATGCCGCCGAGCCCGACGACCAGCATCGTGCGGCCTTTGACCTCCCACATCCGGCTCTCGGGCACGGCCTCCGGCTCCCACTCGCCCTTCGCCTGCATCGGCACGTACGTGGCGAACCCGCGAGCGAGGCCGAACATGAACGCCATCACGTGCTCGGCCATCACCGAGCCCGCGACCTTCTGCATGTTGGTAAGGACGATGCCGCGTTCCGTGAAGGCCGGGATCGCGATGCAGCGCTCGACGCCCGCGTACATGCGCTGCACCCAGCGGATCCTCGGGCCGGCCTGGATCACTTCGGGCACGCACTCGCCGATCACGGCGTCGGCGTCGGCGGCCTCGCGCACGGCGTCCGCGCGCTCGGGCGCTGCGACGAGCCTGACACCCGGCGCGGCCGGCTGCATCCAGGCAACGCGCGCGGCGTCCGCACCCATCAGCACGACTTTCTTGGGCGGCACCCAGCCCTGCCGGTCGCGCATCGCGACCGCCGATTCGTGCAGGCCGAGCTCCTGAATCAGCTGTGCCGTCTCGGTCGCTTCGTCGCCCGCCGTCGCGGGGACCACTGGGAGCATCGAAAGGCCAAGGGCGGCCGCGGCCGCGAGGCGGTTCCGGGTGTTCATGCGATTACGATACCGCAGCGGGTCGGCACGGTGCGTACAATGCGACCCGGAGTTCGGTTGCGCCCAGGGGGAGGACGCAATGCGCCTGCTGTCCACGCTCATGCCTCAGGAGCGCAAGTTCTTCGCGCTCTTCAACCAGCACGCTTCGCTCGTCGTGCAGGGTGCCGCAGCCCTCGTCGAGATGCTGTCGGACTACAGCGACAATGGGAAGCGCGACGCCTACGTCGCGAAGATCCAGTCCATCGAGCACGCAGCCGACCAGGTGACCCACCAGACCGTCGCTCTGATGCACAACACCTTCGTGACGCCATTCGACCGCGACCAGATCAACAAGCTGATCCAGCGCATGGACGACATCCTGGATCTTATGCAGGACACGGCCGAATCGCTGACGCTCTACGACGTGCACACGCTGACCGCGGAGGTCCGCCACCTCGCAAACCTGATGCAGCTCTCCTGCGCCAAGGTCCATGACGCGGTCAAGCTGCTCTCTTCCATGGACAACGGGCCCGCGATCCTCAAGATCTGCCAGGAGGTGGACGCGCTCGAGTCGGACGCCGACCGCGTGATGCGCTCCTCCATCTCGCGGCTCTTCCGCGAGGAGCAGGACGTCCGCCAGCTCATCAAGCTGAAGGCGGTCTACGAGCTCCTCGAGCTCACCACGGACAAGTGCCAGGACGTCGCCCTCGTCATCGAGGGCGTCGTGCTCGAGAACGGCTGAGCCGACGCCCCGCTCCCGCCCATGGACTTCGGCGCGTTCACCGCCACGATCGTGATGCTCGTCATCGTGGCCCTCGCTTTCGACTTCATGAACGGCTTCCACGACGCCGCGAACTCGATTGCAACCGTGGTCTCGACTGGCGTGCTGAAGCCCTACCAGGCCGTGATCTGGGCCGCCTTCTTCAATTTTGTCGCGATCGCGATCTTCGAGCTCAAGGTCGCCGCCACCGTCGGCAAAGGCATCGTGGACCCGGCGTTCGTCGACAACCACGTGATCTTTGGCGCGCTGATCGGCGCGATCAGCTGGAACGTGATCACGTGGTACTTCGGCTTGCCATCCTCGTCCTCGCACGCGCTGATTGGCGGCATGATCGGGTCGACGGTCGCGAAGGCGGGCACCGGCCCGCTCCTCGCGCCCGGCATCATCAAGACCTCGGCCTTCATCGTGGTTGCGCCGATGCTCGGCATGCTTCTGTCCGGCACGATCATGGTCGCGCTGTCCTGGCTCCTGCGAACCCGGACGCAAAGGCAGACCGACCGCTGGTTCCGGCGGCTGCAGTACGTGTCGTCGGCGCTCTACAGCATCGGCCATGGCGGGAATGACGCGCAGAAGACCATGGGCATCATCTGGCTGCTGCTCATGTCAGCCGGGCTCGCGACGCCGCAGCACCTTCCGAATTGGGTCGTGGTTGCATGCTTCATAGCGATCGCCATCGGCACGCTGTTCGGCGGCTGGCGCATCGTGAAGACCATGGGCCAGCGCATCACGAAGCTAAAGCCTGTCGGGGGCTTCTCCGCCGAGACGGGCGGGGCAATCTCGCTCTTCCTCGCGACCGCCTTCGGCATTCCGGTCTCGACCACGCACACCATCACCGGATGCATCATCGGCGTCGGCAGCGCGCAGCGGGCGCGGGCCGTGCGCTGGGGTGTCGCGGGCAACATCATCGCAGCCTGGGTCCTGACGATCCCGGCGTCTGCGCTGATCGCCGCGTGCGCCTGGTGGATCGGCTGGCGGCTCTTCTAGCCGCACGCTAGTCGGATTTCGCCGCCCAGGTCACCCGCCCGCCGCGGATGGTGCAGCGCACCTTCGCGAAGTTCGTAGCATCCCCCGCCGGGTCGGCCTCGAGCACGACGAGGTCGGCGTCCTGTCCCTTCACGACCTGGCCACGTCGCTCGCCCTCCTTCCAGCGCACCGCCGGCGCGACGGTGAGCGAGGCGAGGATCTGCATGGGCGAGAGCGCGCGCGCCATCAGGCGGTATTCCTCCGCAGGGTCGTAGTCGGTCATGTAGCCGACGTCCGTCCCGAAGAGGATCTGCCCGCCCGCCTTCGAATAGGCGCGCACCTGCTCCACGAGGTCCTCGGCGGCGAGGCCGACGAGGCGCAGCTCGGCGTTTTCGCGCTTCATCTCGTAGCCAAAGAGCTGCAGTGTCGGTATGACGGACATGTTGCCGGCGAGCATCTGCTCGATGAGCGCGGCGTCCCAGACGGTCTTCCCCTCGCCGAGCGTCGTGTGCGCGAGGATGTCGACGCCGGATTCGATCGCGAGGTTGATGCCCTCGATGTCGGTCGGGTGCGCGATGACGAGCTTGTCGCGGCGGTGCGTCTCGTCCGCGGCGGCGAGCGCAATGTCCGGCTGCATGAACGCGTAGCGTCCGCCGCCCTGCGGCGTCATGAGGAAGAGCTTCGTCGCGTCGGCGCCCCCGTCGAGGTTCTCCTGCACGTCCGCGAGCGCCTCCTCGACCGACCCGGGCTCGCGCAGCGTGGCCTTGATCTCCGGCGGCAGGTCGCGGAGGTAGATCGGGATGCCGTCCTTCGGGAATATTCCGTTGCCGGCGGTCAGGATGCGTGGCCCGGCGACCTCGCCCTTTTCGACGCGGCGGCGAAGCGCGGCTGTGTTGGCGAGATCCGAGGCCGTGTCGACGACGGTCGTGAATCCGTAGCGATTCAGCATTTCGTCCATCGCCTTGGCGAGCTCGGGGGCGGGCTTGTCCTTCGCGCCTGCGAACTTCGGCTCGATGAAGTGCACGTGGCTGTTCTGGAAGCCAGCCGTTACCGTGCCGCCGTCGCAGCCTTCAAGATGCTCTGCGCCACGGGTGGCGATCGCCGAAGCGGGGCCCGCGGCCTCGATCTTTCCGTCGACGATGAGGATCGCCGCGTCGTCGACCGGCGGCTGGTCCGGCGCGACGTAGAGCCGGGTCGCCGTCAGAACCGTCGCGCCCGCGGGCGCGCGCTCGCCGCAGCCGGACAGTATCGGCAGGAACGCAGCCAGCAGGAGTGATGTCGCGATGCGCATGGGCAGCACGCTTCAGGCATTCTAGACCAGTGCAGCAACTTCGAGGCCGGCTCTGCGCACGCAGGCGCCGTCCGACAGGATCCGGGTCTTGTCCGCGGCTGGCCGCCGCTAGCGACTCTTGGCAATCTGGCCGTCGGGCCGCGCCCGTGCCCATCGACTCAGGCGAACCCCCATGAAAGCCTTCATCCTTGCATTCGCGATCATTGGCGTCGTCGTCGCGGTGGCTGGGCTCTTCACTTACGCGGGTTACTACGACGTTGCAGCCGATAACGCCCACTGGGGCGTCACGCGCGGTTTTATTGATTCGGCGCGCGACCGGTCGATCGTGCGGCAGTCGCGCGAGGTCGGGACTCCGCCCGCGCTCGACGATCCGGGGCTGCTCGCGATGGGAGCCGAGCACTACGATGACATGTGCGTCGAATGCCACCTGGCGCCGGGCAAGGATGAGGGCGAGTTGCGCGCCGGACTCAATCCCAAGCCGCCGAAACTTGCGGCTCGCGGCACGCCGCATGCACCCGAGCAGGATTTCTGGGTCATCAAGCACGGAGTCAAGATGACCGCCATGCCTGCCTGGGGCGTCACGCACGACGACCACAGCATCTGGGCCTTGACCGCCTTCGTGCAGAGGTTGCCGGACCTCTCGCGCTCGGACTATGACGCCCTCGTCGCGCAAGGCCGTGAAGCCGGCCACTCACACGAAGAAACGGCTGGTCACTCGGATGAGGGGGCCGAACATCATCACGATCACTGAGACCGTGCGCGAGCGTCAGCGCCTCGTGCGCGAGGACCAGTGGATGTGCACGATCTTCCAGCCGCCGGTCTCGCGGCGCAGCAGCATCGTTTCCGCGCCGTCAACGCCGACGGCCTTGCCGTCCTTCTCTGTCTCGAACTGAGAGAGGCTCGCGACCCAGGCGAGGTCGCCTTCGACACGCGCGCTGCGTGCGCCGGGCCTCACCTTGACGGCCTTCAGGAACTCGGCATCGGCCTTCGCGTGATCGGCCAGATATTCCTGCGCCGACCACTCTGCGCCGCCGCTTTCCAGGATCACGACGTTCGGGTCGAGGTAGCCGGCAGCGCGCGCGGTATCGCCGGCGACGAGCGCTGCCTGGAATGCGTCCACGACCGCGATCGGCTCGTGGACGGTTTCGGGAACAGCGGGATCTGCGAGGGCGCCCGGTGCGGCGCAAACATGGATCACCGTAATTGCCGCGACCAGGTGCCGGATTTTCATGGGCGCCATCCTCCCGCCCGCCCCCGGCCAATGCAACCGTGAGAGAATGTGCGGATGCCCAACGAGCGGGATTTCGTGCTGCACAGCTGGTGCGTGCCGGGGGACTGGAACGCCCCCACGGTCGTCGGCGGCCGCGGCGCGAAGCTCCTGCTCGAGGACGGCCGGGAGCTCCTCGACATGTCGAGCCTCGTCGAGTGCAGCAACCTCGGCCACCAGCATCCGAAGCTCGTCGCCGCGATCAAGGCGCAGGCAGACAGGCTCGCGTTCGTGACCGCGGCCTGGGGCGCCGAGTCCCGCCGCGCCCTCGCCGAGCGCCTGCTCGAGGTGTCGCGCTTCGAAGGCGGGCGAGTCTTCTTCACGTTGGGCGGTGGCGACGCCAACGAGAACGCGGTGCGCATCGCGCGCCATGCGTCGAAGAAGCCGCGCGGCCTCATCGTCACGCGCGACCGCTCCTATCACGGCGCGACCTACATGCCGATGGCGCTCTCCGGAGACTCGCGCACCGCGCACCAGGTGGACGCCGAGGCCTGGGGCGTGCGCCACGTGCCGCCTCCCTACGCCTACCGCTGCCCGTGGGGCACGTCGACGGCTGAGGATTGCGGCCGCCGCGCGGCCACGGCCGTCGCCGAGGCCATCGACAAGGAGGGCGCGAACCGAGTCGCCGCCGTGCTGATGGAAGTGGATGCCGGCAGCAACGGCATCGTACCACCCGACAATTTCTGGCCGCGGCTCCGCCGCGTCGCGCGCGAGCGCGGCGTGTACCTGATCGCCGACGAGGTCATGGGCGGCTTCGGCCGCTGCGGCGACTGGTTCGCCTGGCAGCGCTACGGCGACGAGAACCGGCCCGACCTCATGACGATCGCCAAGGGGCTCACGGGAGCGACCGTGCCCCTCGGCGCCGTCGTGATGAGCGCCGAGGTCTACGCGCGCATCGAGCGCGAGATGTTCTACGGCGGCCTCACCTACTGCGGACATCCGCTCTCCTGTGCCGCCGGGGTCGCGGCCATCGACGCCTACCGCGACGAAAAGCTGATCGAGCGTTCGCGACGTCTCGGCACGCAGATGTTCGCGGAATTGCAGAAGCTCGCGACGCGGCATCCCGTCATCGGCGACGTGCGCGGCGGCAAGGGACTCTTCGCCGTCGTCGAGCTCGTCGCGGACCGCGCGTCGCGCGCGCCGATCGCTGCCTGGCCTGGCCAGAGCGAGGCGATGATGGCGCTGCTCGCCGCAGCACGCGACGAGGGCGTGTCGTTCGGCTCGCGCGGCAACCTCCTGATCCTCGCACCGCCGCTCGTCATCGCCGAGGCCGAGCTCGCCTCCGCGCTCGGCCTGCTCGATCGCCTGCTGACCCGATTCTTCCCCGCGTCCCTGGAGCGCGCCTCATGAGCTTTCGTCTGACGTACGCAACGATGTTCAACCCGCCCGAAGAGATGCACGAGCGCTTCGAGAAGGCGCTCACCAGGGTGCGCGGCCGCCTCGGCCAGACGCACCCGATGTTCATCGACGGCAAGGACGTTCCCGCCGCCGCGACGGAAGAGCGGCTGAGCCCGGTCGACAACAAGATCAGCATCGGCCGATTTCCGCATGCGAGCGCGAAGGAGGTCGATTCGGCCATCGCGGCGGCGCAGCGGGCATCCGCCGGATGGCGCGACGCCGGCATGGCGAAGCGCGTCGCGCTCATGCGCAAGGTCGCGGGCATCCTCGAGGAGCGCGTCTACGATATCGCGGCGGCGCTCGTCTTCGAGGTCGGCAAGAACCGGCTCGAGGCGCTCGGCGAGGCGCAGGAGTGCGTGGACTTCTTCAACGTCTACGCAGACGACTTCGAATCCCACAAGGGCTACGAATTCGACCTGCCGAACGACCCGTCGAATGTCTTCGTCTCGCGCAACAAGAGCGTGATGCGCCCCTACGGCGTCTGGGCCGTGATCGCGCCGTTCAACTTCCCGATCGCGCTCGCGGCCGGGCCGGTTGCCGCCGCGCTCGTCACCGGCAACACCGTCGTGCTCAAGTGCGCCACCGACACGCCCTGGGCCGGACGATTGCTGGCAGACTGCATCCGCGACGCCGGCCTGCCGGCCGGCGTCTTCAACTACGTCAATGGCCCGGGCGCCGAGATCGGCGAGCAGCTCGTCAAGGATGCACGCGTCGCCGGCATCACCTTCACGGGCTCGGTCGCAGTCGGCCGAGCGATCATGGGCGAGATCGCCAGGGGCGCGTACCCGCGCCCCTACATCGCCGAGATGGGCGGCAAGAACCCGACAATCGTCACGGAGAATGCGGACCTCGACCGCGCCGCTGCCGGCATCGCGCGCTCGGCCTATGGCATGGGCGGCCAGAAGTGCTCGGCGCTTTCGCGCCTCTACGTGCACGAGAAGGTCGCGGACACGCTCCTCGGCAAGATCGAGAAGGAAATCGACAAGATCAAGATCGGCGACCCCGCCGAGCGCTCGACGGGACTCGGCCCGGTCGTCAACAAGCGTGCGCATGAGTCGTACGCGCGCTACGTCGCGGACCTCAAGAGCCGCGGTGCGAAGTTCCGCCGTGGCGGCAAGCAGCCCTCGGAAGGGGTGTTCGGGCGCGGCTACTACGTGGAACCGGTGCTCGCGGAGGCGGAACTCTCCGATCCTCTCTGGAAGCACGAGATGTTCCTTCCGATCCTGATGGTGCACCGCTATCGCGACCGCGAGGAGGCGATGCGCCTCGCGAACGACACGGACATGGGCCTCACCGCGGGCTTCTACGGCTCGCCTGACGAGATCCCCTGGTTCCAGGACGGCATCCAGGCAGGCGTCATCTATGCGAATCGCGGCGCGGGAGCGACGACGGGCGCCTGGCCGGGTTACCAACCGTTCGGCGGATGGAAAGGCTCCGGCTCCTCGGGCAAGGCGATCGCCTCCGCGTATTACCTGCCGCTTTACCTGCGCGAGCAGTCGCGGACCGTGGTGGATTGAATGGCGGAGTTCCTGCCGCTTTCGGAGGCGATCGTGAAGCACGTCGCCGACGGCGCCTGCCTCGCGCTCGAGGGGTTCACGCACCTCATCCCGTTCGCGGCCGGCCACGAGCTGATCCGGCAGGGCCGGAAAGAACTGCACCTCGTCCGGATGACGCCGGACCTCATCTATGACCAGCTCATCGGCGTCGGCGCCGCGCGCAAGCTGACGTTCTCCTGGGGCGGAAATCCGGGAGTCGGCTCCCTGCATCGCCTGCGCGACGCGGTCGAGAACGGCTGGCCAAGGCCGCTCGAGATCGACGAGCACAGCCACGCGGCGATGGCGGTCGCGTATCGCGCGGGGGCGGCGCGCCTGCCGTTCGGCATGCTGCGCGGCTACATCGGTACCGACCTGCCGCGCAAGAACACGCGCATCCGCCATGTCACCTGCCCGTACACGGGCGAGGAAATCGCGACGGTTCCCGCAGTCAATCCCGACGTCACGATCCTGCACGCGCAGCGTGCCGACAAGCGCGGCAACGTCGCGATCGACGGCATCGTCGGCGCCGCACGCGAGGCGGGCCTGGCCGCTTCGAGGCTCCTCGTCACGGTCGAGAAGCTCGTCGACGAGCTGCCGCCGGCGATGAACAACGTCGTGCTGCCGCACTTCACGGTGTCGGCGATCTCGGTGTGCCCGGGCGGCGCCTGGCCGTCGTATGCGCATGGCGATTACGCGCGCGACAACGACTTCTACATCAAGTGGGACGCGATCGCGCGCGACCGCGGGCGCTTCACCGCCTGGATCGACCG
>Ga0111538_10000398_pt1 | contig 57048 bp, 41 predicted proteins | sample SoiMethybrSBSTD1_FD_79669 | JGI IMG/M metagenome (GOLD analysis project Ga0111538, IMG submission 79669) | Bulk soil microbial communities from a Populus tree surrounding site in Tennessee, USA - Soil MetaG P. TD hybrid SBSTD1 (version 2)... | ecosystem: Environmental > Terrestrial > Soil >... | reverse complement strand
TTGAGCTCTGGGACGCGGTCCTCGACGTCGAGCGGGTTCATCTCCAGATTGGCCGCGTAGACGAAGAAGCGCGGCCCGATGAACTCCTCGTGCTTGTGGTGATCGCGCAGCACGTGGCAGACGTCCTGACACAGGTAGCACTCGATGCACTTGCGGAATTCCTGGACGCGATCGATGTCGCGCTGCTGCATCCGCCACGTGCCGTCGGCCGCGTCCGGCGTCCGCGGTCTGAACTTCTTGATCGCTTTCTTGACGCGGAAGTTCCACGAGACGTCGGTCACCAGGTCCTTGATCGGCGGGAACGCTCGCATCGGCTCGACCGTCACCGGTTCGTGCAGGTTCACCTGACTCAGACGCGTCATACACATCAGCCGCGGCTTGCCGTTGATCTCCGCCGAGCACGAGCCGCACTTGCCGGCTTTGCAGTTCCAGCGCACGGCGAGATCCGGCGCCTGTTCGGCCTGGATCTTGTGCACGACGTCGAGGACGACCATGCCGTCCGACACCTCGGTGTGGAACGTCTGGAACGTGCCGTCGCCCTCAGGATGGGTTCGCCAGATCTTGAACGTCGCAGTGGTCGCCATTAGGACTTCTGCTCCTCGATGACCTGCTTCAGGGGTTCGGGCATGGGTGGCAGCGGCACTCGCGACAGCTGCACGTCGCCGTTGCTCCCCTGCTTCACCATGATGTTGACGCTGCCGAATTCGGCGATCTTGTCCGGATAGTCTTCGCGGAAGTGACCGCCGCGGCTTTCCTTCCGCTCGATCGCCGATCGGGTGACGGCTTCCGATACCGTCAACAGATTCCGCAAATCGAGCGCGGTGTGCCAGCCGGCGTGATACTCGCGATGTCCGCTGACGCCGACACGCGCCGCGCGCTCCTTGAAGTGCTGGATGCGCCGTAGCGCCTCCTGCATCTCACCTTCATTCCGCACGATGCCGACCAGCGCCTGCATGGTGTCCTGCAGGTCGGACTGCACCTTGTAGGGGTTCTCTCCGGAATCGCCACGGTCGAATGGCGCGAGTGAATCCTGGAGCGCCTTCTGGACCAGCCCCTCCTCCACACGCGCCTGTCCGTTCTCGCGCGCGTAGGTGGCGGCATATTCGCCGGCGCGCTTCCCGAACACGATCAGATCGGAGAGCGAGTTGCCGCCGAGACGATTGGCGCCGTTGATCCCGGATGCGCACTCGCCGGCAGCGAAGAGCCCGGGGATCGTGGACATCTGCGTGTCGGCATCCACACGGATGCCGCCCATCACATAGTGCGTCGTTGGCCCGACCTCCATCGCCTCCCTGGTGATGTCGAGATCGGCGAGCTCCTTGAACTGGTGATACATGCTCGGGAGCTTGCGCTTGATGTGGGCCTCTGAGTCCTTGATCTTTTCCTTGATCCACGCGATGTCGAGATAGACGCCGCCGTGCGGAGAGCCGCGCCCCGCCTTGACCTCACGATTGATGCAGCGCGCGACGTGATCGCGCGTGAGCAGCTCCGGCGGACGCCGCGCGCTTTTGTCGCCCTGCGTGTAGCGCCAGCCCTCCTCGGGATCGGACGCCGTCTGCGGTTTGTAGTTGTCGGGGATGTCGTCGAACATGAAGCGGCGGCCTTCGCTGTTCTTCAGCACGCCGCCCTCACCCCGGACCCCCTCGGTCACCAGAATCCCTCGGACGCTGGGCGGCCAGACCATCCCGGTCGGATGGAACTGGATGAACTCCATGTCGATCAGCTCGGCGCCGGCGCGATACGCCAGCGCATGACCGTCGCCGGTCCCCTCCCAGCTGTTGCTGGTGATCCGATACGCGCGTCCGATGCCACCGGTCGCCAGCACAATGGCCTTGGCCTGAAAGACGTGGAAGCGGCCGCGCTCGCGGTCATACGCGAGAACGCCAGCGGCGCGACCCTTGTCGAGGATCAGTTCGATGACCGTGTGTTCCATGTGCACGGTCATCCCTTTATAGACGGCGTGATCCTGCAGCGTGCGAATCAGCTCGAGACCAGTGCGGTCCCCGACGTGCGCCAGACGCGGATAGCGGTGGCCGCCGAAGTTGCGCTGATTGATGCGGCCGTCCGGCGTGCGATCGAACACCGCGCCCCAGCCTTCGAGCTCGCGCACGCGATCCGGCGCTTCCTTGGCGTGGAGCTCCGCCATCCGCCAGTTGTTGATGTACTGGCCGCCGCGCATCGTGTCCGCAAAGTGCACTTTCCAGCTGTCGCGGTCGTCGTTGTGCGCCATCGCCGCAGCCATGCCGCCTTCGGCCATGACCGTGTGGGCCTTACCGAGCAGCGACTTGCAGATCAGGCCGACGGAGACGCCTCTATCAGCAGCCTCGATGACGGCGCGTAAACCGGCGCCGCCAGCGCCGACGACGAGGACATCGTAGGAATACGTCGCGTAACTGGCCATCAGATAAGCCTCACGTCAGTCAGGATGCCCATCGAGCACAACCGGACGTAGAGGTCCGAGAGCGCGACTGAGAACAGACTCATCCAGGCAAAGAGCATGTGCCGGCCGTTGAGGGCGCTCGAGCAGTTGTAGCAGGCGTTCCGGAGAGGTGCCTCCGAGACTTCGTCCTTTCCCCCGCCGACCACGTGCCGAATCGAATGACAGCCCAGCGTGTAGCTGGAGAGGAGCACCACGTTCACCGCCAGCAACAGCGTGCCGACGCCAATTCCGAATTCGGTCTGTCCGGTCGCTGGATTGGGGAACCACAGCGCCAGCCACACATCGTACGAGAGCACCAGCAGAAAGAGGCACGCGATGTACGCGAAGTAGCGATGGACGTTCTGCAGGATCAACGGGAACGTCTTCTCGCCCCAATACGAGCTGCGCGGCTCCCCCACTGCGCACGAGATCGGGTCCGCCCAGAAGGCCTTGTAGTAAGCGCCGCGGTAGTAATAGCAGGTGAAGCGGAAGAGACCCGGGAACGGAAGGATCAGCAGCGCCGGCGAGAACGGCGCAAACGCCGGCCACCAGGCTGGCTTCGGTCCGAACCACGCGTGGTGTGAATCGCCAAACAGCACGGGAGAGTAGAACGGGGACAGATACGGGCCGTAGGTGTAATGCGCGTTCTGAAACGCCGCCCACGTCGCATACACGATGAAACTGCCGAAGACCGTGAACACGATCATCGGCTCGACCCACCACCAATCGCGCCGGTAGGTTTCGCCAAACCCCCGTGGCACGAACTTGACGGGCACTGCCTCCATTAACGGACCTCCCTGTTCGGCGGGTCTAAAGACCCGCCGCTACGATGTTCGCTTACGCTGGCGGCACGATGGCCACGGCGGCTTGCCCACACTCGTTCGCGACAGTCAGATACCGCCGCACGACATCGGTCCCGACGACGTACGGATTCTTCTCACCCGGCTTGCGCGCCGCCACGGCCGGCAGCTTGGTCTTGCTGCCGTCGTACTGCGTGTGATTCGAGAGAATCACGTCCGCATTGGCCTTTGCCGCGATGTCGCGGAAGCGTGCTGCCGACTCCGTGTATTGCACAAGACGCGAACGGATCGGACCGAAGTTGAACATCGTCCCGCCCCAGGCCGCGGCGAGATGCTTCTCCTTGCCGTCGCGCAGCGGGATCAGCGTAGAGATGGTTCCCTCGGTGTGGCCGGGCGTCAGATACAGCGTCAGCGTCGTGTCGCCAAGGGTGACCTTCATGCCGTCGGTGGCGACCATATCGCGCTTCGGCTTCCACGACGGATTCTGCTGGTCGAGGAGATCGTAGTCGGCCGCCGACATGATCAGCCGGGCGCCGTACTTCTCCTGCAGATACTTGGCGCCGCCGGCGTGATCGAGATGGCCGTGCGCGACAATGACGTACTTGATGTCCGCGGGATTGAGCCCGAGCTTCTTCAATCCTTCGGTGACTTCGTCTTCGATCGAGTAGTCATAGATCGCATCGAGGATGATGATGCCCTGCGACGTGGTGATCGCCCACGACGAGAACTCGGTCATGCCGACGTAGTACAAGTTGTCGAACACCTTGACCGGCTCGGCATGCCACGTCTCGCGCGCCGGTGGCGGCGGTGGTCCGCCCTGCCGCCCCTGACCACGGCCGGCTCCTCCACCACGCGGTGCCGGCGGCTTCGCGAGCGCGATTGCGCCGTCGCAGAGCGGCTGGAACAGCCCCATGTGATCCGTGCCCGCTGCGGCGCGGGCGGCATCGATATGCTTCTGCGCTTCTGGCGATACGGCCTGCGCGGCGCCAATGGACACCGTCGCACACACCAACGCTGCAATCGCACCGACGAGAAGTTGCTTCACGGCAACCTACTTTCGCTTCGGTTTGTACACGTGCGTGCTCTGCCCGAAGAAGACTTCCGCGCTCTCCATCAGCGATTCCGACAACGTCGGATGCGGATGGATCACCAGCTTCATGTCTTCCGCGGACGCGCCCATTTCGATCGCCAGCGCGCCTTCGGCGATTAACTCGCCTGCACCCGAACCAGCGATGCCGACGCCGAGCACGCGGCCGGACGATTTCTCGAGAATCAGTTTCGTCAGCCCTTCGGGCCGGTCCACCGTGATTGCGCGGCTCAACGCGCCCCACGGGAACTTGGCGACCTCGAACTCAATGCCCTCGGCCTGCGCCTGCGCTTCGGTCAAGCCGCACCAGGCAATCTCCGGATCGGTGAACACGACAGCCGGAATCGCCTGCGGCTCGAATACCGCCTTGTGGCCGGCAATGGCTTCTACCGCCACGCGGGCTTCGTGCGATGCCTTGTGCGCGAGCATCGGCTCGCCGGCGACGTCGCCAATCGCGAAGATCGACGGCTCGGCGGTGCGCCGCTGCGGATCGGTCTCGATGAATCCCTTCTGATCGACCTTCACGCGCGTCGTCTCGAGGCCGGGGATCTTCGAGTTCGGACGCCGCCCGATGGCGACCAGCACGCGATCGAAGACTTGTTCCTTCTCGACGACTTCCCCCTCGAAGGTCACACGGATGCCCTGGCCGTCCTCGGCGACTTTGACGACCTTCGTGTTGAGCATGATGTTCGCGAACAGCTTCTTCAGCCGCTTCTCGAGCACCTGCACGAGGTCGCGATCCGCGCCCGGGAGCAGTCCCGGCGTCATCTCGACGACCGAGACCTTGCTGCCGAGGGTGGCGTACACCGAACCGAGTTCGAGACCGATGTAGCCGCCGCCGATGACGAGCAGCGACTTCGGCACGTCCGGCAGCTCGAGGCCTGAGGTCGAGTCCATCATCCGCGGGCTGTCGAGCGAGAGCGAGGGAATCTTGGTCGGGTGGGAACCGGTGGCGAGGATCAGATGCTCGAACTGCACCTCTGTCTCGCCAGACGCTCCGGCAACTGTGAGCGACTTCGGACCAGTCAGCGTGGCGCGGCCTTGAATGAACTTGACCTTGCGCAGCTTCGCCACACTGCCGACGCCTGCCGTGAGCTTATCCACGACGCCCTGCTTGTAGGCGCGCAGCCTATTGAGGTCGATGCTGGGCTCGGCAAACGTGATGCCCCAGTTTCCGGCGTGCCGTGCTTCGTCCACGACCTTCGCGACATGCAGCAGCGCCTTCGACGGAATGCATCCGCGATACAGGCAGACGCCGCCGGGATTCTTTTCTTCGTCGATGAGCGCGACCTGCATGCCAAGGTCAGCCGCATAAAAGGCCGCCGCATATCCACCCGGGCCCGCGCCCAGCACCGCTACTTGCACCGATTCCGCCATCAGCCGACCAATGAAAGAAGGAAGGGTTGCTCAATCGCTTCGACGACCCAACGCAGGAAGCGCATCGCATCGGCGCCGTCGATCGCGCGGTGGTCATAGGAAAGCGAAAGAGGAAGTCGCTGCACCGGCTCGAACGTGCCGTCTTTCCACACCGGCTCGACCGCGCCACGCGACACGCCGAGGATCGCCACTTCAGGCCAGTTCACGATCGGCGTGAAGTAGGTCCCGCCGATGCCACCGAGATTCGAGATGCTGATCGATCCGCCGCTCATCTCGTCCATCGTGAGCTTGCGATCGCGGGCCTTCTCGGCGAGCTGCTGGAGTTCCACGGCGATCTGGGTGATGTTTTTCTCGTCGGCCTGCCTGATGACTGGCACGAGGAGACCACGGTCGGTATCCACGGCCACGCCGACGTTCACGTACTTCTTGTAGACGATCTCGCCACGCTCGGTATCAATTGACGCGTTGAACTGCGGGAACTTACGGACCGCGGTGGCGATGATGCGCACGAGCATCGCTGTGACGGTGAGATTACCCCCCGCCTTGGCCACCTGCTCCTTGTGCCGTTTGCGCAGCGCCTCGAGCTCGGTGACGTCCGCCTTGTCGAACTGCGTGACGTGCGGAATGGTGTTCCACGCGTAGCTGAGATGCTCGGAGGTCACACGGCGGATGCTGGTCCACGCCTGGCGTTCGACCGCTCCCCACTTGGCGAAATCAGGCAGCTGTCTCGCCGGTCTCGCGACGGCGCCTGGCCCCACCCCTGCCGCTGCGCCGACGCTGCTGAGGATTCGCCGCGCGTGCTCCTTGACGTCCTCCTGCGAGATACGTCCGTTGGGGCCGGTGCCTTCGACGTCGTTGATGTTGACGCCGATCTCGCGCGCCAGCCTTCTCACCGCGGGCGAGGCGGGCGCTGACCGTCCATCAGCTCTCGCAGGAGGCGCCGGGGCGAGCGCGGGCGGAGGAACGGATTCCTGGGCCTGACGCACGGGCATCGGCACGAGCTTGCGAGGTGCCGGAGCCTGTGGTGTCGCGGCAGGGGGTGCAGGTTCGGGCGCTGCCGCCGCTTTCGGCGCAGGTGCGGGCGCGGCAGCCGCGCCGCCGCCGTTACTGTCCACGGTCAGCACCACTGCGCCGACCTTCACCTTGTCGCCCTTCTTGACCTTGATTTCCTTGACGACCCCGGCAACTGAGGATGGGACTTCGATCGTGGCCTTGTCGGTCTCGAGCTCGAGCACCGGCTGCTCACGCGTGATCGTGTCGCCGACGTTGACGAGCACTTTCGTCACGTCGCCTGTGGCGACATTCTCACCAAGTTCGGGGACTTTGAACTCTGTCATTCAATCGGTCTACGGTCTACGGTCTACAGTCTGCGGTTACCGAAGACCGCAGACCGGAGACCTGCGACTAACTGATTGCCGGGTTCGGCTTGTCGGGGTTAATCCCCAGATCCTTGACGGCCTTCTGTGCAACCGAGCCGTCCAGCTTGCCGTCGCGCACCAGATCGGTCAGCGTCGCCAGCACGATGTGCTTGGCGTCCACCTCGAAGAAGTCGCGCAATGACGAGCGGCCCTCGCTGCGGCCGAATCCGTCGGTGCCGAGCGACGTCAGTGGCCGGCCGGACCAGCGATCGATCGCATTTGGCAACGCCTTGACATAATCCGACGCCGCGACAATGACGCCCTCGGTGCCGGCCAGGCACTGGGTGACGTAGGGGGTGCGCGGCTTCTCGCCCGGGTGCATCCGGTTCCACCGCTCGGTCGCATGTCCCTCGCGATAGAGCTCCTGATAGCTCGTCACACTCCACACATCCGCGGACACGTTGTACTGCTCGTCGAGGATTTGCTGTGCCTTGAGCGCCTCGTTCAAGATCGCGCCGCTGCCGAGCAGCTGCGCGCGCGCCTTGGCGTTCTTCTTCTGCGACGGCCGCAGCAGATACAGGCCCTTGATGATGCCGTCGCGCGCCCCGGACGGCATCGGCAGCATCTCGTACTGCTCGTTCATCACGGTGATGTAGTAGAAGATGCTCTCGCCGTTTTTGTACATCCGGCGGATGCCGTCCTCGACAATCACGGCAATCTCGAACGCGAACGCAGGATCGTAGGAGACCAGATTCGGGATGGCCAATGAGAACAGGTGGCTGTGGCCGTCCTGGTGCTGGAGTCCTTCACCTGACAACGTCGTACGGCCAGCGGTGCCGCCAAGCAGGAAGCCTCGCGTGCGCGTGTCGGCGGCCGCCCAGACCAGGTCGCCAACGCGTTGCATGCCGAACATCGAGTAATAGATGAAGAACGGAATCGTGTTGATGCCGTGTGTGGCGTAGGCGCTGCCTGCGGCGATGAACGACGAGATCGAGCCGGCTTCGGTGATGCCTTCCTCGAGGATCTGGCCTTCCTTCGCTTCCTTGTAGTACAGCAGCGTGTCCATGTCCACCGGCTCGTAGAGCTGACCGACGTGCGAGTAGATGCCCACCTGCCGGAAGAGCGCTTCCATGCCGAACGTCCGCGCTTCGTCGGGAACGATCGGCACGACGAGCTCGCCGATTTCCTTGTCGCGCAGCATCTTTGCCAGCATCCGCACGAACGCCATCGTCGTCGAGGCCTTGCGGCCCTCGCTGCCCTGATGGAATTCGGTGAAGAGTTCGGTGAGTGAATCGGTCTTGAGGGGTTCGACCTGGACTTTCCTGGAAGGGACGAAGCCGCCGAGCTGCTTGCGCCGCTCGAGCATGTAACTCACTTCGGGACTGTTGTCGGGTGGCCGGTAGAACGGCGCCTTGGCCACGTCCTCGTCCCCGATGGGGATGCCGAACCGGGTACGAAACGCCTTGAGCTCGTCCTCGTTCAGCTTCTTCTGCTGGTGGGTGATGTTCTTGCCCTCGCCCGCCTCGCCGATGCCGTAGCCCTTGATCGTGCGCGCCAGAATCACCGTGGGCTGACCGGTGTGCTGGACCGCGGCGTTGTACGCCGTGTAGACCTTGATTGGGTCGTGCCCGCCCAGCGTCAGCTTTTTCAACTGCTCGTCCGACAGGTGCTTGACCAGGTCGAGCAGCCGCGGGTCGGCGCCCCAGAAGTGCTTTCGAACGTACTCACCGGATTCGACGGCGTACTTCTGATACTCGCCGTCCACGACCTCGCCCATGCGCTTGACGAGCAGACCGTCCTGGTCCTTTTCCAGCAGCGAGTCCCACTCACTACCCCAGATCACCTTGATGACGTTCCAGCCCGCGCCGCGGAAGATCGCTTCGAGCTCCTGGATGATCTGACCGTTGCCGCGCACCGGACCATCGAGCCGCTGGAGATTGCAGTTGATGACAAAGATCAGGTTGTCGAGTTTCTCGCGCGACGCCAACGTGATTGCGCCCAGCGTCTCCGGCTCGTCGGTCTCGCCGTCGCCGAGGAACGCCCACACCTTCGAGTTCGATCGCTTCTTCAGCCCGCGATCCTCCAGGTAACGCATGAAGCGCGCCTGATAGATCGACATGATCGGACCGAGACCCATCGACACCGTGGGGAATTCCCAGAAGTCAGGCATCAACCACGGGTGCGGATATGAGGAGAGACCGCCGCCCGGTTTCAGCTCGCGGCGGAAATTCTCGAGCTTCTCGGCGGAGAGACGTCCTTCGAGGAACGCACGTGCGTAGATGCCCGGTGCGGCATGTCCCTGGAAGTAGATGATGTCGCCGTCGTGGTCGTCGCCCTTGCCTTTGAAGAAGTGGTTGAAGCCAACCTCATACAGCGTCGCCGCCGAGGCAAACGTCGAAATGTGACCACCGATGCCGTCTTCAGCCTTGTTGGCCTTCACCACCATCGCCAACGCGTTCCAGCGCACGAGGCTCTTGATCCGGCGCTCGATCTCACGGCTGCCGGGGAACGGCGGCTGATCGTCGGGTGAGATGGTGTTGATATAAGGGGTGTTGGCGCTGAAGGGCTGGGAGACGCCGTGGCGGCGGGCATGATCGCTGAGCTCGCGTAGCAAGCGGCTAACTCGAGCGGGGCCGCCGGACTGAAGCACATAGTCCAGCGACTCGAGCCACTCGCGGGTCTCGAGCGCTTCGATTTCCGCGGCGTCCTTTGGTGCTGTGTTCCGCATGGATCCTCTAAACAACTTATTCTAGTCTTCGGCGCGGCCCCAATGAAACCTGTATCGGCCAACGTTGACCCGCGAAACATCGTGGGTTCGCTCAGCGCGCGTCTGGCTGATGTTCATCATGCAATCGTGTCATGCGAACGCTGCCCTCGCTTGCGCGCGTACTGTCGGACCGTGGCTCAGGAGAAGAAGCGCGCGTATCGCAGTGAGACCTACTGGGGCCGTCCAGTACCCGGCTTCGGCGATCCCGACGCACGCATGCTCCTCGTCGGACTCGCACCGGCCGCGCACGGCGCCAATCGCACGGGCCGCGTATTCACCGGCGACGGCGTCGGCGGCTCAGGCGACTTCCTGATGGCTGCGCTTCACCGTACCGGCTTCGCCAGCATTCCCACGTCACGCGAGCGTGACGACGGCCTCACTTTAAATGACGCGTACATCGTCATGGCGGTGCGCTGCGCGCCGCCCGACAACAAGCCCGTGCCGGAAGAGATCACCCGCTGTCTCGATCATCTCGAGGCCGAGGTCAACGAGGTGCGTCGCGCGCAAGTGATCGTCGCGCTCGGAAAGATCGCGTTCGATGTGTGGCTGCAGCTGCTGCGCCGCCGCGGCGTGCGGCTGAGTCCGCGTCCGCAGTTTGCGCACGGCGTGATGGTGCGCGTGAACGATGGTCCCGCCGGACCACACACACTCCTCGGGTGCTATCACCCAAGCCGGCAGAATACGAATACGGGGAAGTTAACGCCCGCGATGATGGCAGGCGTCTTCAAGAAGGCGAGAAAACTGATCGAGGCGTGACGACGCGCCACTCGTGCGAGCCGTCACGCCCGTGTTCGCGCGGGCTATATGCCCTTGATCTTGAAGCCCGACTGCGGGTCGCCTTCGCGGTACAGCCCGTGGCACTGCTTGCAGTTTGCCGTGGCGTTGCCCGCGGCCATCTGCGCCGCCATCACATCGCCCTTGGCCGCCGCTGCCGCTGCGTCAGCAAACCCCATCCGCGCTGACGCCGCCAGCTTCACCGCATCGTCCTTCTTCTGCGCCGCCCAGAACTTTTCGACGTCGGCGAAGATCGACGCGAGTTCCTTGGCGGGAGCAACCGCATCAGCCGCGGCTCCGCTCTTGAGCGCCTTCTGCAACGCGCCGTTGGCCGCAGCGACCGCCTTCATCTTCGCCGGATAGTCAGCGACGGTGAGGCCCTGCGCCCGCAATGTGTAGCCGGCGCTAACCACCAACCCCAGAACGAGAATTCCACAGAGACTTCGCATACTGAATCCCTCCTCACGACCGGTGCAATCGCGACTGCCCGGACCCGGGTGCGCGCCGACGGGGTGCGGGTGGGGATTATATGCGATGCCCGTCAACTCCCAACTGCCAACGCCCAAGGCCCAACCATTCCCAACTCCCAATTCCCGACTCCCAACGCAAATCGACAAAATTGGGCGTTCTTGGGAGTTGGGGCTTGGGATTTGGGTGTGGTTGGGAGTTGGAGGTTGGGAATTGGGAGTTAGATAGATCCAGCCTTGAGCTGGTACTGCTGGTTGGCGTCCTGCTCGCGGTACTGCTTGTGGCACGCCGCGCAGGTGGCGCCCACCTGCTTGAACACCGCCAAAACGGCCTGCTGGTCCGGCGCCGGGGCATTCAGGGCCTGCTCGACCGCGGTGACCTTGGCGATCGAGTCTTTCAGCATCGTGACCGCGTCATCCTTCTTGTTCGCAGTCCAGAACGTCTCGGTATCCGTCAAGGACTGCTTCACGATGGCTACCTGGGCCTTGGCGTCCGCCCAGGACATGGACTGAATCGCTTTGCCGGCTGCGCCCTGCGCCGGTGCGATCCGCTTCATGGCTTTATCGAGTTCGTCTGCGTTCGTAACTTTCTGGCCTGCAAAAACGGCGCTCGCGAGCGCAATGACAACAAGAGCGTAGGTAAGAAGACGACGTATCAAATGAGCCTCCTCGGGGATAGATCCCGTAATGCCGAATGCCCAATGCTCAATGACCAATGCTCAACGTTGGGCATTGGACATTCTGCATTGAGCATTGTGCATTTTCTGTCGTCAGGCAAGCGCGCGGCGGAGGGTTCGTTCGTCGGCGTTGCCGCCGCTCATCACGCACACCACGCGCGCGCCGGCCGGGAGATCAGCCTTGCGCGCCGCCGCCAATGCCGCAGCCCCCGCGCCCTCGGCGAGATTGTGGGTGCAGCGAAGCGCAGCCCCAAGACCCTCTTCGAGCTCTGACTCCTCCAGCGTCACGACATCGTCGAGAGCCGGCTTCAGAAGCGCGAATGTCAGATCGAATGTCGTTCTCGTCGCGATGCCCTCGGCAAAGGTGTCGGCGCGGCGCTCGACGCGGACCGGTCCGCGCCACGATTGCGCGAACGCGTCTGCGCGGGCAGCCTGCACCCCAATCACTTTCGCGCCTGATCCGACGGCGGTCCTGACGATGGCACAGCCGGCGGCGCCGCTGCCGCCTCCGATGGGCACGAAGATGTAGTCCACGTCCGCACGCTCCTCGAACACTTCGACGGCGTACGTCGCCACGCCGGCGATCAAGTGCGGCTCGTTTGCGTTGTGCACATACCGCCACCCTTCGCGGGCACTCACCTCTTCGACGTATTCCCGCGCCTCATCGAAGTCGCGTCCGTGTTCCTGCACGTCGGCGCCGAGGGCGCGTATCGCCAAAATCTTGTCGGGGTTGGCACCGACCGGCACGACGATTCGGCAGCGAACGCCGTGCATGTGACAGGCCATCGCCACCGACTGTCCGTGATTGCCGGTACTCGCGCAGATGACACCACGACGCTTTTCCTGATCGCTCATCTGCGCGACGAGGTTCAGGCCGCCGCGAATCTTGAACGAGCCGGTCGGATTGTGATTCTCGTGCTTGATCCACGTCGAGCACCCAATCCATTCGTCGAGCAGCGGGTGCTTGAGCAGCGGCGACGGCCGCATGTGGGCGTAGACGCGCGGGCGAGCGTCGAGGACGTCTTGATAGGTCGGCGTGTCCACCAGCGGATTATGGCCGCCCCGCTGGATCGAATTGTCCGGCAGACACGAACTGATTCCGGATCGTCACTGCTAAATCCGGCCGGTTGCTGATCAGCGCGTCGGCGCCCCAGCCGAGCAGACGCTGCATGTCGGCGGCGTCGTCGATCGTCCACACCTGGACGTCGAGACCGGCCCGGTGCGCGTGACGAATGAAGCGTGGCGAGACCACGCGCAGCGTGCCGGCATGTTCCGGCACCTGATATCCGCCGTAGGCGGCTTTCGTCGGCGGCCAGCCTGCCCACGACCGGTACAGCGCGAGGCGGACCTCCGTCCGGCTCGCACTGCTGGCGAGACGAGGGAGCGCCTCCCGTGCGGCCGCCAGGCTGCGTGAGCCGTAGCCGGCGGCGCACACGCGATCGACGGCGCCGGCGGCCACGACCTCGGCCGCAAGCGCACGGCCCATCGCTTCGCTATCCGGCTTCATCTCGATGATGACGGGAATGTCCAGGTATCGGCCGAGGACGTCACGTAACGCTGGAACCCCTATCCCCTGCCCGCGGAACGGCTGCCGGCCTTCGGCATCGGTAAAGCGGCAGCCGGCATCGACGCGGGACAACTCGGCGGCCGTCCGCGCCACCACAGGGCCCGAGGCATCCGTCGTCCGATCGAGCGTCTCGTCGTGGCAGACCACGATAATCCCGTCGGCCGAGAGACGGACGTCCAGTTCGAGACCGTCGGCTCCCGCCGCCAACCCACGGTCGAAGGCGGCAATCGTGTTTTCAGGACCGAGCGTGCAGCCGCCGCGGTGTGCGAAGACGCGCGGGGGGCCGCTCCGAAAGAAAGGCACAATGCCCAATGCTCAATGGCCAATGCTCAAAAGGCAAGAGCTGGCCCCCAGCCAAAGCCCCACAGCCAAGGGCCCAGAGCCCTGATAGGATCAGGCATATGTCCAGAAGGTCCATCTCCACGCTAGGTGTATTGCGTCAGGCTGTCGAGCGAGGCGAGGTGGCCCATCGGACAGTGCAAGAGGAAGTTCGCGAGAACCTGATCCAGGCGCTGCGCAAGGGCGGCCCGTTGTTCCCGGGCATCATCGGCTACGACGACACGGTCGTGCCCCAACTCGTCAACGCGCTGCTCTCCCAGCACAACTTCATCCTGCTCGGCCTGCGCGGCCAGGCGAAGACGCGCCTGTTGCGCGCGCTCGTCACGCTCCTCGACGACGAGATCCCGGTGATGCCGGGCTGCGAAATCAACGACGACCCGCTCGCGCCAATCTGCGCGTCGTGCCGGGCGCGCATCGCCGCTGAGGGCGACCATCTGCCCATTGAATGGCTGCATCGCGATCTGCGCTACGTGGAAAAGCTGGCGACGCCGGATGTCACCATCGCCGACATGGTCGGTGACATCGATCCGATCAAGGCGGCGAAATCGGGACTGCAGCTGTCGAGCGAGCTGACCATGCACTACGGTCTGCTGCCGCGGGCCAATCGCGGGATCTTCGCGATCAACGAGCTGCCCGATCTGGCTGGCAAGATTCAAGTCGGCCTCTTCAACATCCTGCAGGAAGGCGACATCCAGATTAAGGGCTACCCCGTGCGGCTGCCGCTCGACGTGATGATGGCGTTCACGGCCAATCCCGAGGACTACACCGCGCGCGGAAAGATCATCACGCCGCTGAAGGACCGCATCGGCTCCGAGATTCGCACGCACTATCCCGCAGGGCGCGTGGACGCGATGGCCATCACCGCGCAGGAAGCGTGGCTGACACGAAACGGCGCCGCCCCGCGCGCTACCGTGCCGACCTTCGTCGCGGAAATCGTCGAGGAGATTGCGTTTCAGGCGCGGCAGGATCGGCGCATCGACAAGCGCTCGGGTGTCAGCCAGCGTCTGCCGATCTCGGCGATCGAGAACGTGGTCTCCAACGCCGAACGGCGCGCGATCGCGTCCACCGAGTCCGACGCCGTCGCACGCGTCACTGACGTCTACGCCGCGCTGCCGTCGATCACCGGCAAGTTCGAGATGGAGTACGAGGGCGAGCTCAAGGGCGCCGAGACGGTGGCTCGCGATCTGATCCGCGCCGCAGTGGCCACCGTGGCCGATGGCTACCTTTCGCACCTGGAAACGCGTGCGGTCATCGAGTGGTTCGATCTGGGCGGCAGCCTGCAGCTCGGCGACACGATGAGCGCGAACGACGTGATCGCGAACGCCCGTCAGGTGCAGGGGCTCGTCGAGCTTGCATGCGCGGCCGGCATTCCCGCGCAGTCATCGGCGCCGCTGCTTGCCTCAGGGATCGACTTCGTACTTGAAGGGCTCTACGCCACGAAAAAGATCAGCCGCAGCGACGAGCGCGGTTATCACGGGTCGGAGCCGAACGTGCGCAAGCCGTCGCGCGAGATGACGTTGGATGATGAGCCGCGTGTGCCGTCAGGCGGCGGCCGGAAGAAGTACTACAACTGATGAAGTTCCGGTACACGAAGTACACCGGCGACCTGCTCGACGAGATCGATCTCGATACGCTCGTCTCGAAGCTGTCTGATCTGCTGCTGTCCAGCGGGTTCAACAATCCCTGGGGCCACCCGCTCGACAACGAAGAAGACCGGACCATGCAGGCGCTGCATGACGCGATCCTCGAGGCGCTGTTCAGCGACGGCATGCTCTCGGACGAAGCGATGCAGAAGCTGCTTGGCGAGCCTGCCGACGGCGATCAGGAACGCGCCCGCCAGCAGATCGAGGACCTGATTCAGCAGATCATCGAGCGGATGATGGAGCAAGGCTTCATCACCGGCGCGCCGGATCTCGATCAGGAACGCGAGCGTCGTCGCGGCACCGGCGGAGGCGTCGGCGAGGATGCCGGTCCGGTGAAATTCGAGGTCACCGACAAGGCGCTCGACTTCCTCGGCTATCGGGCGCTGCGCGATCTGCTCGGATCAATCGGCCGCAGCGATTCGGGACGGCACGATACGCATCACTTGAGCACCGGCGTCGAGACCGCCGCCGCGCCCAAGCCCTACGAGTTTGGCGACACGCTGAACATCGACCCGAGCAGCACGATTCTCAACGCGGTGCGACGGCTGAACAAGGGACCGGGCGCCACGATCGATGTGGACTATCCCGATCTGATGGTGGCGCAGAGCGAGTATCAGAGCTCGTGTGCCACGGTGATCATGCTCGACTGCAGCCACAGCATGATTCTCTATGGCGAGGATCGCTTCACGCCTGCCAAGCGCGTCGCGCTCGCGCTCGCACACCTGATTCGAACGCAGTACCCGGGCGACTCGCTCCGCGCGGTGCTGTTCCACGACTCGGCCGAGGAGATTCCGCTCAAGCAACTGGGACGCGTGCGCGTCGGTCCGTACTACACGAACACACGCGAAGGCCTTCGCCTGGCCCGCCGCATCCTCGAGCGACAGAAGAAGGACATGCGGCAGATCGTGATGATCACCGACGGCAAACCGTCGGCGCTGACTCGCCCCGACGGTCAGATCTACAAGAACGCGTTCGGCCTCGATCCCTTCATCGTGTCGGAGACGTTCGCCGAAGTGAACGCGTGTCAGAAGGCCGGGATCATGATCAACACCTTCATGCTGGCACGTGACCACGACCTCGTGGCCTTCGTGCGCCGCGTGGCGGCGATCTGCCGAGGCAAGGCCTACTTCACGACGCCGTACACGCTCGGACAGTACGTGTTGATGGACTACATGGATCGCAAGACCAAGACGATCCATTAGGGATGTGAACGCCGATGATTCTCCCGCCCACCATCCCGATCTTTCCGCTGCCGAACGTCGTCCTGTTCCCCAACGTGTTTTTGCCGCTCCACATCTTCGAGTCACGCTACCGCGCGATGGTCAAGGACGCGCTGCAGAACGATCGCATCATCGGGATGGTGCTGCTCCAGCCCGGTTTCGAAGCCAACTACGAAGGCCGTCCGCGCGTGTATCCGGTCGGCTGCGCCGGCGTGATCACGCACTCCGAACCGCTACCCGACGGCCGCTACAACATCGTGCTGCGGGGGCTCGAAAAGTTTCGGATGGTTGGTGAGGACACGAGCCGGCCGTACCGGCTCGCACACATCGAGGCAGTTCCCGAGACGGCGACCGTCACCGACTGCGCGGCGATCAAGCGGCATCGCCAGCGTCTCGAGGCGCTGCTCGCTGCGGCAGCCGAGCATCGCCGATCCGAGACGCGGCTACCGACTGCGGTGCCAGATCAGGATCTGGTGAACGCGCTCGCGCAGTACGCGTCGTTCGAGCCGATTGAACGACAGGCACTGCTCGAGTGCGATGGCGTCCTCTCTCGCTGCCTGGCGCTCATCGAGCTCCTCGAGATGAAGACGATGGCGGTGCGCGGTGCACACTGGGCCGGCGGCTCAGTCCACTAAGCGAAGAGCCGAACGCCTAGTGCCTCTTCACCGTCCAGGTGAAGGAGCGGCCCCTCGAGAGCGTCCCGTCTGACACTCTCACAGTGACCGCATACGTTCCCATGGTGGTCGGGGTCCCGCTGATCAATCCAGTCGAGGCATTGATGAAGAGGCCGGGCGGCAGTCCGGTTGCCGTATAGACGAGCGTATCGCCGTCGGCGTCGGCTCCGACAAGCTGCAGCGTATCCCAGCGCCCGACGCGCGACGACTGATTCGGCACGCTGGCCAGCGTCGGCGCGGTATTGACGCTGTAGGTCACCGTCAGCACGTCGCTGGACGTATTCCCCGCGGCGTCACGGGCCGTCACCGTGACGATGTTCGTGCCAGACTGCAATGCAATCAACGCACTCCAGTTGGTGGTTCCACTGGCCGTTCCGCTCCCGCCGCGATCGTTCGACCACGTCACGTCCGTGACCCCGACGCTGTCCGAGGCCATCCCGCCCAGCGTCACAGGGGAAGCTGTCGCCGCGTAGGTGCTGGCCGCTGTTGGTGCAGTGATGCTCACCGATGGAGCCGTCACATCAGGCGTGACGGTCCACGTGAAGGTCCGCGTTGCCGACTGCGCGCCATCGAAGACGACCGCAGTCACACTGTAGACACCCGGCTCGGTTGGCGTCCCCGCGATGACACCCGTGGAAACGGTCAACGCCAGACCCGGCGGAAGACCGTTCGCCCCATACGTGAGCACATCTCCATCGGCATCGCTGCCGCTCAATTGCAGCGACGCAAACCTGCCCATCTCGCTCGTCTGATCACTGACACTCGCCAACACAGGGGCAACGTTGCGAGTCACCGTGATCGCGGCAGTCGCCGTGTTGCCGTCGGCATCCCTCGCCGTCACGGTGATCACGTTGCTGCCACCGAGGAGCGCAATTGCCGGAACGCTCCACGACGAGGTGCCGGCCGCTGTTCCGCTTCCGCCCCGGTTGTTCGCCCAGGTCACTTGGGTGACACCGACCAGGTCGGTCGCGGTGCCGCCGAGGGCGACCGTATCAGCCACGGTTGCGAATGTCGTCGCCGACGTCGGTGCGGTGATGACGATGACCGGCGCGGTCGTGTCCTGCGTGATCGTCCACGTAAACGTCCGCGAGGCAGAGCGAGCGCCGTCGGAGACAATGGCCGTCACCGTGAACGTTCCGACTGTCGTCGGCGTTCCGGAGATCAGGCCCGTCGTCGGCGCAACCGAGAGACCAGCGGGAAGACCCGTGGCGCTATACGTCAGGACGCTGCCCTCGGGATCGCTGCCCGCGAGTTGGAGGCTCACCGGCTGACCAACGTTCGACGACTGGTTGCTGACGCTGGCCAGCGTCGGCGCGGCATTCGCGTAGCCACACACCTCTGAGGATTTCGGTCCCTCGATGGGGCCGGCGAAATAAGCCGAGACGGCGAGCAGTAACGCTGGCCGCTGACTGCATTCGCGAACGTAAACGTCGTCGCGAGACCGGCATCGTATTTCTGGACGTGCACGCCAGGCTGCACGCCGGCGTAGAGGAAGTAGCCGGCAATCCCTGGCTCGGTGTTGGCGTTCCAGGCAAGACCGATCGAGCCGGTGACTGCAGCACTCGGCGTGATGGTCCATGTGAACGTCTGGGAGGCCGTGAGAGCGCCGTCAGATACGGTCGCCGTGACTGGGTAGCTTCCCGTCATCACCGGCGTGCCGGCGACCAGTCCGTTCGAAGCCGTCAGCGAGAGGCCAGGCGGCAGCGCCGTCACGCTGTACGTGAGCGGGTCGCCATTCGGATCGCTACCCGCGAGCTGCAACGATGTGGACTGCCCCACCGCGCTCGATCGAGTACCGGGGTTCGTCAGCGTGGGTGCACCGTTGACGGTCACGGTCAGCACATCGCTCGCCGTGTTGCCGGCGGCATCGCGGGCGGTCACGGTGAGCACGTTCGAACCCGTCTGCAACGTGACTGCGCTCACGCTCCAACTCGTCGTGCCTGTTGCCGTACCGCTGCCACCACGGCTGTTGACCCAGGTGACCTGCAGGACTCCGACGTTGTCGCTCGACGTGCCGCTCAGTGCGACGTCGGTGCGGCCGTGGCGTACGTCGCGGCCGACGTCGGCCCGGTGATGGTGACTACCGGCGCAATCGTATCCGGAGGAGTGTTGTAAGTAACCGTCACCACATCGGTCGCCGTGTTGCCGGCGGCATCGCGTGCGGTGACGGTGATGATGTTGGCGCCGAGCTGCAGCGCGAGGCCGGCCACGCTCCAGTTCATCGTGCCAGACGCAGTACCGCTGCCGCCACGATCGCTCACCCACGTCACCTGCGTCACCGCCACGTTGTCGCTGGCCGTTCCGCCCATCGTCATCGTTGACGATGTGGTGCTGTAGGTCGCGGCGGAGGTCGGACTGGTGATCGTCACTGCGGGCGCGGTCACATCGGGTGCGGTAACGGTCCACGTGAATGACTGCGTGACCGTGAGCACACCGTCGGACACGGTCACGTTCACGGTGAAGGAGCCCGCGGTCGTTGGCGCGCCCGAAATGAAGCCGGTTGACGACTGGAGTGCCAGACCAGGCGGAAGTCCCGTCGCACTGTAGGAAACGGGCTGCCCATCGGGGTCAACGCCCTGCAGTTGGAGCGTCACGGCCTGCGACAACACCGATGACCGGGCACCAGGATTGACGAGAGTCGGAGGGCGGTTGCTGAAGCCGCACACCTCGGCGGACTTCGACCCTTCAATCGGGCCGGCGAAGTACGCCGAGACCGCAAAGCAGTACTGCTGGCCGGCAATGGCGCTCGCGACGGAATAACTCGTCGAGAGGCCCACATCCAGATGCTGCGTGTAGGTCCCCGACTGCGTTCCCACGTGAACGATGTAGCCGGCGATCTCTGGTTCCGGGTTGGCGTCCCACATCAGCGAGATCGTGTCGGCGGCGGCAGTGCGAGCCGTTCCGAGCATCGACGCGACGAGAACGACGAAGAGCGTTGTTGAGAGAGTACGTAATCGCATGGTCGTGACGTCCGCAAAATCGACAAGGGCAGCGAACCCCTGGAACGTCACGACCAGCGGTGAGCGAATCACCGCGCTTCGTTCAGCCTAATGCGCTGTGAATCAGCGAGTTCGTGGGTGTTGTTGATGGAAGGGATCGGGGGCGATCCGGTCCGTCGAGAGGGTTGCTAAACCGACAGGTTCGTAATCGAAACGTCGGGTCGCCGACACTTCGGCAACGAAGGGCGCAAGTGCCGTAGGCGTTGGCTTGGTGACCGTCGTAGGCTGCTCACTACGCGGGGCAGCTGACAAGATCGCTCAGCTGCCCAGGCTCAGAATCAGGGCCTGGTCCAGGCTCCGCGGACCTGCCAACCACTGCTCACGGTGCTATTGGCGGCATACATGTAGATATTTTTCGTGCCCGTATACGTGGACTTGAAGGTCATCGCCAGATTAAGCGTCAGCGTGTTCCCACTCAACGTCACCGAGCTGCTGGCCAGACTCACCGCACACTGACTGTTCTGCAGCGTGCCGGACGTACCGAGCGTGCCCGCCATCCACGACGTCCCCGCGTTGTTCAACAGGTACAGCCGGGCCGCAACGCGGTCGTAATAGACCAAGCACGAACTCGCCGCAGACGACGTGAACGCGGCGTTGAACCACACCCACGCCGTCGCGAGATTTCCGGCGCCGGAGCTGTCCGAGTACTGCAACGCAAAGGGCTGCGTCGTGCCCGACCCCGAGCTGGGTGTCGCCGAATCGGCCGTCACCGTCGGCCCGGTCGGCCCGGAGCCGCCCGAGACCGCCCAGGACCCGCGAGCCTGCCAGCCGCTGCTCAGGCCGCCATCGGCGGCATACATGTAGATGTTCTTCGTGCCCGTAAACGGGGACTTGAAAGTCGTCGCCAGGTTCAGCGTGAGCGTGTTCCCACTGGACGTCACCGAGCTGCTGCCCAGGCTCACCGCGCACTGACTGTTCTGCAGCGTGCCGGAAGTACCCAGCGTGCCCGCCATCCACGAGGTCCCTGCGTCGTTCAACAGGAACAGCCGCGCCCCAACGCGGTCGTAATAGGCCATGCACGAACTCGCCCCGGACGACGTGATCGCCGGGTTGAACCAGACCCACGCCGTCGCGAGATTCGCTGCGCCGTTACTGTCCGAGTACCGCAACGCAAAGGTCTGCGTCGCGCCCGACCCCGAGCTGGGTGTCGCCGAATCGGCGGTGACCGCGGCCACCGAAGGCGAATAGGTAATCGTGACCGCGACCGTCCGGACGTTCCCGGAGCCGTCGGTAGCCACGGCGGTCAACACGTTGGCTCCGCTCGTCAGCGTGACGCTGCGGCTCCAGTTAGCGGTGTTGCTCCCGGTCGCCGTTCCACCATTCGCAGTCGCCCCGTTGACCGTGACACTCGTGATGCCGCTGCCGCCGGAGCCGCTGTCGGTGGCAGTGCCCGACAACGTAATGGTCGATGCGCTGACGGTCTGGCCTGACGTATGGCTGGTGATCGAGAGTCCTGGGGCGGTGGTATCTGTTCCAGAGCCTCTCGTAACGGTCAGCGTCGACGTCCGTACGTTTCCAGCGCCATCGGTCGCGACAACGCTCAACGTGTTCGCACCTATCGAGAGCGAAACGTTTCGGCTCCAATTCGCGGTGTTGCTGCCGGAAGCCGTGCCCCCAGTCGCCGTCGCTCCATTCACGGTGACACTGGTGATCCCGCTGTTGCCAGTTCCGCCGTCGCTCGCCGTGCCAGCCAGCGTAATGCTCGATGTCGTCACGGTTTGGCCGGATGTGTGGCTGGAGATAGCGAGTGAGGGCGCGGCGGTGTCGCTGCCGCTGCCCTGAACGGTCCAAACGAACGTCCGGGTCGTCGTCGCGAGGTCGTCGGACACAAAGATCGTTACGTCGAACGTGCCTGAAGAGGCCGGGGTGCCGGTAATGACTCCAGTACTCGCGTTGAGGGACAGACCAAACGGCAATCCGCTATGAGCGAATCGCAGCGAGCTCCCATCGGGGTCGCCTGCCGAGAGGGTCAGTGGGCTAATGGGAGTGTTGACGGTGCTGGTCTGGTTGGCCGGCTGTGTCAGCGAAGGAATCGAGATGGGAACTTCGGCGGTAAAGGATCCGGGGCCAACCGCGTTAATCGCCCGAACGGCGACGCGGTATAGAACGCCTGGCGTTGGTGTAAACGCGTAAGCCGTTTCGCTCGCGAGCAAGGTTACCCGTCGCACGTTGCACGTAAGTGACGTCGTGCTGACACATACCTCGTAGTTCGTTATTTGTTCTTCCGGTGGACTGCTATCCCAGACCGCGCTGATCGACTGACCGTGCGCGATCGCTGGAAGCATTGCGAGACACACCGCGAGTAAAAAATGCCGACGCATGGCAGAGCCCCACAGCAAAGGTTCAGCCACATCTGTAATTGCATATTAAGTTGATGAAAGATATAGAGTTACCTTTTAGCGGTGCGCAATAGTGTGTATTACTCGACTGCAATGGTCAGTAGATGCTTTACGATCTCGTATGTGTGATCGATACGTCGTTGCTTTGATCGTTCGAGAAACTAGCACCGTTCTCCCACGCCGCCACGCCTCGCACAATCAGTCCTAACAAACCGCAACTGTCGCTCCGATACTCGATCCTCGTTGCGTTGTCTCTCCTACCTACACCTAAGACTCGCACCGCATAACGGATCGCCGCTTCGATGTGTCGGTCAACCGACGTTCTGATTACGAATCTGTCGGTGCAGCATGACGGACTTGGCGCTGATTCGCTGTCCGTTAAGGTGAATCGCAACGTGGTCCCCGCGGCTTCTCCACGCGGAAATAGGCGCAGTCGTGCAGCGGGCCGCCAATGAGGTCCTCGCGGTCAATGCGGCCGCGGGACGCCAGAATGGACCGCAGGGCGGCGCGCGAACGCGGGAAACGGCCGGCGTCGAGCCGGAACCAAAGGCGCTTGAACGTGCGGTTGCCCGTTTCGGGCAGCACGGCGTCGAGCACGTGCACGAACCCGCCGGCACGGCAGACGCGCAGGGCGCTTTCGAGCGCAGCGCCAAGCTGCCGGTCGTCGAGATGGTGCGTCGCCGCAATGGTCACGACATGGTCGAACACCTCGGTGGCGTACCGCAGGTCCACGCAGTCCATCACCTCGAATGTGCCGGCGTGACGGCGACGCGCGGCTTCGATGTACGCCGGGTTGATGTCGACGCCGCAGTACTCGCCGCCGAGGACGTCGCGGTACGTCCCGATGCCGCACGCCACGTCGATCACCCGCTGCTGCGATCCGATTTGCACGTGTCGCCCCAACAGCACGCGGAATCGGCTCGTCGTCGGGTATGCGAGGTACTGCTGGAGGCCGTATGCGCCGGGCAGGCGCGAGAGGGCATGAACCGTCTTCAGCCAGACCGGAACCCCCTCCCTCCGCGCACGTGGGCCCGACATGATGACCGGCTACCGCTCCAGGCGCACCAGCACCGCGCGGAACGCGCGCGGATCGCGGCCCCACGTCTGCTGTTCGAGGATCGTAAAGCCGACTCCGGCCGCGCGCAGGGCGTCGAGCCCTTGGTTGACGCGTTCGGGTTGAGGGTCCACAAGGAGGACATACCTCAAGGACGGCTCCGCCAGGTTCGCCTTCTCGGTCTCGGCTACGACCGGCATGCCACCTTGCCCCCACGGCGGCTGCAGCGTGAACAGCAAGTTGCTCGACGCGATCGACCCCATAGCGTCCGAATAGCGATACCACGTCCGGACTCGTGCCCCCGCGCGGTCGTAGCGATTGAGGAGCGCCCGGTAACGCATGATCGTTTCGAAGAGCGGTGCTTCCGTCACGTTGTCATGAACGTCGAACACGCTCGCGTGCGTTTGCGAGAGATACGGCACCTGCAGCAGAAGCGCCAGCGAGGTGGTCGCACACAACACCATTCGGGGCCGCCGCACTTGGAGGACCACCACTGTGATGAGCATCGCTGCGGCGAGCGATCCCACGATCGTGCCGTTGCCGTGTGCCGCAGTCACGATGCTCCGCCAGAGGTCGGCCCAGCTTGCTACTGCAATCGGGACGGCTGCGAGCGCGGCCAGGAACCAGGTGGTTGCCCGACTGCCAGCGCGCTCGACCAGGCGCGCCAAGACCACGGGGACGCTCAGGTACACCGCGATCGTGAGGTGGCCAAAGTACCAAAAGTACTGAACGATGTTCATGCGCAAGATGAACACCGCCACGATGTATGCGGCAAGGTACATCGTGGCGAACCAGATGATGTGTGCCTCGATTGTGTCGATCATCAGCCGCCGGCGGTTGAGTAGCAGCGCGGCGGCTGTGGTCAATATCGGGACGTAGATCTCGTAGTTGGTCGCGTAGTAATCCGCGATTGTGACGTAGTTCGTGACGGCGTAGGTTCGTCCCGCCGTTACCGCGTGCGTCGTAATACGCCACAACGACAGCGGAGACACAGGCCCCACGGTGACCGCGTAGAACGCGAGGCCCAAGAGCAGACAGAGAAGCCCGCCTGCCGCAAGCGTCACCACGCGGGGCACAAACCAGGAGAGTCCGCGGCCCCGCCGCGCCGCGAACACCAGCTCGACGGCGAGGAACACGGCAATCGCGGTGCCGGTGAAAACGTGCGAGTTGACCGACACACCGAAGAGGAACCCCGCCGCCAGCACGCTGCGGCTCCACGCGCGTGACGACAGATGCCACAGCGTGATTCCGGCGAACCCGGCAGGGATACTGAGAAACGTCGTGAGATCCCAGCACAAGATCCGAAGCAGCAGCGGATTGAGCACGAGGAATGCGTACGACGCCATCGCGACCGGGCGGCCGTAGTGACGGCGCGCGAGCGTATACAGCGGGATCCCGCAGAGCAGCAAAACGAGGAGACGCAGCAGGCTGTAGCCGCCGAGTCCGGGCCACAGCCACTGCGACGTCGTGTTGACGAACATGATCGGGAAGCGCGCCGAGTAGTAGGTGAGCCCGAACACTTCCCACATCGTCTCGAACGACTGACCGTAGCCCGTATAGAACTCGGGATCGACGTAGCCCTCCTGATCGATGACGCTGATGCCCAGAACGGCCACCGCGACGATGGGCAATCCGACGAGGTAGAGTCCCTCGAGCGCCAGTGTTCGGGTGCGCAACGGCATGGCTGCCCGGCGTGCGATCTCGCTAATGGTCGTCAGCTGGACCGCGCTCATCGCTTCGTGCCCACCACGGCCCAACTGTAGCCGTGCCGATGATGCGCTCGAACGTCGGAAAATCCGGCCGATGCGAGGAGGGCGCATGCCTCCGCCCCCGTGTAGTACTTCGCGTAGGTCGGCCGCAGCTGATCGTAGATGATGAGCACCCGCTTGTCGTTTGTCATGCGGCCGAAGACCTCGACGAAGTACCGCGACAGCGGAAGCGGCAGCACCCGCGACGCCCGCACATACGGCTGCAACAGCAGATTCAGGAACGTCGACAGCCAGACGACAACCCGATGAGGAAGCCGGGTCGTCGCCGCACGAAGCGGTCCGGTGAGAGCCAGGTAGGCGCGGTTGCCTTCACGCCCGTACAGCCACACGAAGAGGCGTCCTCCGGGTCGCAGGGCGTCGTACGCCGCTCGCACGACGGGCACCGGGTCGGGGATGTGATGCAGCACGCCGATCGAGGTAATCAGGTCGAACTGCCGGTCCCGCGGCAGCTGGTCGCCAGTGGCTCGCACGCACTCGACGCGATCGCCGACGTCGGCGACGTTCCGGCAGAGCACTTCGTATGCGGCCGACGGCTCAACCGCCACGACGTGCGCGGCACCCGCTGCGACGAGCATTCGGACGATGCGCCCCGTGCCGCTGCCGATGTCGGCCACCCGGCGGCCGCGGACCTCCTCCGAGGCGAGGAGCGGCGCGCACATGTCGGCAAAGAGCGCCGTCGATCCGTAATAGCCATCGTTGTCCCGGAAGTTGGTCCACTGTTCGCCGAAATGGGCGATGGTGCGGTCCGAGACGGCGGTGGTCTTCGTGGCGTCGCTCATCTGGCCACCGGCTTGGTCGCGACGAGGCAGATCGAGACGCCGAACGGCGCCCGCAGGAGTGGCGCCGCATCCACGTCGGCGAAGAATACGCGCGTCAGTAGCCGGTTCATGAGGTTCGTGTTGATGACGTTCTCGCTGCTTACCCGCACCTTCATCGCGAGCAGTGCCTTGCGCGCCGCCCAGATCGGCGCAAACAGCAGGTAGTTGAAGTGGAAGCAGGTGTGCACCGGTAAGCCGGCACGCGCTATCAGATCGAGAAGCGGACCGCGGCGGTATCTGCGGCGATGCTCCGCGACGATATCCTGTGGTCCCCACAACGCCGGAAACGCCGGGACGGTCAGCACGAGGTGCCCACCTGGCCTCAACACGCGAACGAATTCGCATAGCGCAGCGGTGTCGTCATCCACGTGCTCGATCACGTCGGCCGCGAGCAGGAGGTCGAAGCTGCCGCTCGCGAACGGCAGGCGGCAGGCGTCGGCGCGCGCGAACTCGACGTTCGTGATGCGCGCGTAGCGCAGCGCGTCGGGCGCCATGTCGCACGCCACGACCTGCGCCGCGCCGATCTCAGCGAGTACGGACAGATTGGCCCCGGTTCCGGCGCCGACCTCGAGGATCCGCCACGTACGCTGGGGCTGCAGCCGGCGCAGCTGGCGCCGGAGCAGTCGCCGACGTCCCGCGAACCACCAGTGGGTGCGGTGGACCTCGGCCTCGACGGTGTAGGTTTCCGGGTTCATCGTGCTGCACTCATCGCCGGCAACGCCGCGGGCTGCCGGTCTCGGGCGACCCACGCCTGCGCCGTGATCCACGTCCACAACACGAGGCGCTCGTCGCGTTCGCGACCCTGGTGGTGATCCCACGAACGGCGAATGGCCGAGAGTCGAAGGCCGGGCAGCGCCGCGGGATCCGCCGGGAACGGGAGATGCCGCAGCCACTCGGCGACCGGTATCCCGAACCCCTGCTTGCGCCGCGTCAGCACCTCCTCGGGCACCAGGCCCGTCAGCGCGCGGCGCAGCAGGTACTTGCGTGTCCAGCCGCGCAGTTTCCAGCGGTTCGGCAGCCGTCGGCAGAAGTCCACGAGATCGTTGTCGAGGAACACCGCGCGGCTCTCGAGCGACACCATCATCGCGGCGCGATCGACCTTCGCGAGGATGTCGTTCTGCAGATAGAGCGCCGTGAAGAACTCCAGCGAGCGTGACAGGAGATCTGTCTGACCACTCGCATGCCACACGCCGAGCGCCTCTTCGTACAACTCCTCCGCGGGAAGGGGGTGGTCGAAGAACTCGCGCATCGCCGCGGGCTCGACGGGCGACATCCAGACGGGATTCCAGAGCTCCCGCGGATACGACAACCCTGTCAGGGCGCGGCGTACGCGGAAGTCCCAGCTCATATACGTCGTCGAGTGTGGCAGAGACTGCGCGAGCTGGCGCAGCAGACGGTGCAACCTGCCCGGCACCACGCGTGCGTACAGGTCGGACCACGAGAGTGCCAGGAACGGATCGTAGCCCGCGAACAGCTCGTCGCCCCCGTCACCCGACAACGCGACGGTCACGGACTCGCGCGCGAACCGGCAGAGCAGGTGCGTCGGCAGGAGCGACGGATCGGCAAGTGGTTCATCGAGCCGCCCGATGATTGCCGGGATGAGCGCGTGTGCCTGCTCCAGATCGAATGTCGCCGCGCGGTGGCGTGTCCCGAAGAACGCCGCCAGGCGAGACGCCGGCTGCGACTCATCGTAGGTCCGCTCCGAGAATCCGATCGTGAAGGTCGAGAGCTCTCGTGGCGGCACGTGCTGGCTGGCGAACGCCAACACGGTGGCCGAGTCGAGGCCTCCGCTGAGAAAGACCCCGAGCGGCACGTCACTGACCAGTCGCCGACGTACCGCTGAGCTCAGCAGCCCGCGAAGCTCGTCCACGAGTCGCGCTTCCGAACGATCGTCCAGCGATTCGTCCGGCTCCAGGCGGAAACGCCAGTACGGCTGCGCGTTGACGGTTTCCGCGGCACAGTCGTACTCCAGCCACCAGCCGGCCTGTAGTTTGCGGATGCCTCTGAAGACCGTCGAGGGTGCGGGAATATAGCCGTGCGCGAAGAGCTTCTGCACCGCGCGCTCGTCGAGCGACCTATCGATCGCCGAGTGCTGGACGAGCGCGGTAGCCTCGCTGGCGAAGGCGAAGAGGCCCGGCTGCGTAGCGAAGTAGAGCGGCTTCTCACCGTAGCGATCTCTCGCCAGGAAGAGCGTGCCGCGAATCGAGTCGTACACGGCGAATGCAAACATGCCGTTCAGCCGAATCGGCAGTTCACGGCCCCACTGCTCGTACCCGTGGACCAGCGTTTCGGTGTCGGAGTGATCCGACGAGAAGCGATGTCCGAGCGCGCACAGCTCGCTGCGCAACTCCGGGGCGTTGTAGATCTCCCCATTGAAGACGACCGCTACCGTCTGTTCCTCATTCCACATCGGCTGGTGGCCGCCGTCAGGATCGATGACCACAAGCCGTTGGTGACCGATCGCCACACGCAAGTGGTCATCGACATACGAGCCGCGGCCATCCGGGCCGCGATGTCTGATCGCCTGGCACATCGCGTCCAGATCGCCGGGACGACCCCTGCCAACAAACCCGGTAATGCCACACATGCGCGGGCTAGAGATTCAGCGAGTCCCGAACCGTGTATGCAGGCCGGTGCTGCGATTCGAAATAGGTTCGTACCATCATCTCGGCGAGCAGGCCCATGAGAACGCTCGTCGTGCCAAGGAGGAAGAAGAGTGCACTGAGCAGGGGAAGTGGAGTCTGGATAAGCGAAATGCCTTCGTAGAATCGCAGCCAGATCGCTACAGCCAGAATGACGATCGAGAAGCCGATCGAGGCCAGACCCACGCCGCCGAACACATAGATCGGTTTGACGAAGTAGCGATCGAGAAACTTCACGACGATCATGTCGAGCACGACTTTGAAGACTCGCTCCAGTCCGTATTTGGACACGCCACGCGTTCTCGGATGGTGCCGAACAGGGATCTCGGTGACGCGGGCGCCCATCCAGCTCGCATAGATCGGCAGGAACCGATGCATCTCGCCGTACAACTTGACGTTCTTGATCACATCGCGACGATATGCCTTCAGCGTGCACCCATAGTCGTTCAGCCGGACACCGGAAATACGCGAGATGAGCAGATTGGCGGCACGGCTGATCAACGTCCGCCGAAACCGTGCGTCCTGCCGTTCGACCCTCCAGCCGGATACGACGTCGTAGCCTTCCTCGAGACGCGCCAGGAGCTTTGAGATGTCCGCCGGATCGTTCTGGAGGTCGGCGTCCATCGAGATCAGGATCGAGCCGGCCGCGTGGTCAATGCCCGCCATCATGGCAGCGGTCTGGCCATAGTTTCGCCGGAACCGGATCACCTTCAGCTCGGGATGGCGCGCCGTTTCGAGCTCGAGCAGCCGGAACGAGCCATCGTCACTGCCGTCGTCGATCGCCAACACCTCGAAGGGGAAACCGAGACCGCCGACGACCTCGAACACTCGCTGCATCAGTGGAGCGATATTGGCCTGTTCGTTGTAGATCGGGATGATCAGCGACACGTACGGCCGAGTCTCCACGGCGTCCGAAAGGCCCTCGACGCGCCTATCGCCGGCTATCCCTGGCATCGTGTCTTCTCTTCTATTGCACCGTGCAGCGAGTTGCGTGCGGTCCGCGGGAACAGCGCCAAAAATACCACACGGTCGTTCGATCTCGCCGCATCGCCGGTTGCGTCTTCGGCAAGCGTCAGCGCGTCAGACGAACACGCGCCGTGGCGTGTCTGCGGTCATCTGCTGTCGGATCCACGCGTAGGTGTGCCGCATCCCGTCTTCGAGCGTCATCGAGGGCGCCCAGCCCAGCGCAGTGCGGATGCGCGTGTTGTCACTGTTGCGGCCACGAACGCCTTTGGGTGCGTCGAGCTTATAGCGACGCGTCAGCGTGATGCCGGCAATGCGTTCGACGATGTCGACCAGTTGGTTGATCGTGACCAGTTGATCGCTCCCGATGTTCAGCGGCTGGTCGACGTCGCTTGCCATCAGCCGAAGCGTCCCTTCGAGGCAGTCATCGATGTAGGTAAAACTCCGCGTCTGCTCCCCGTCGCCCCAGATCTCGATCGTTCCCGAGCCTGAGAGCTGCGCCTGGATGACCTTACGGCAGATCGCCGCCGGCGCTTTCTCACGGCCGCCGTCGTAGGTCCCATAAGGGCCGTAGACATTGTGATAACGGGCGATTCGTGTCGCGAGACCGAAGTCTTCGGAGAAGTGACGGCACATCCGCTCGCTGAAGAGCTTCTCCCAGCCATACCCGTCCTCGGGCATTGCCGGGTACGCGTCGGGTTCACGCAACGGGACCACGTCGGGCGAGGTTTGCCGATCCGCAGCATAGACACATGCGGACGAAGAAAAGAACAAGCGCTCGGCGCCGGCATCGCGCGCGGCCATCAGCATGTGCGTGTTGATCAATACAGAGAGCATGCACTCGGCCTTGTGCAGCTCGATGAATCCCATGCCTCCCATGTCGGCGGCGAGGTTGAAAATCGCGCGAGCGCCTGTCGCCGCCACGTCGCATGCAGGACGCTCCCGGAGATCCAGGACGCAATTCTCGACATCGTCGATCCGCTGATACCACTCGCTGAGCGGCTTGATGTCAACGGCGCGAATGCGTCGTTGGCCGCGCCGGCGCAGTTCGGCGACGAGATGACCGCCGATGAAACCGCCCGCGCCCGTCACGACAACGAGATCGTTTGTGTCCATGTCGATGGGGTGTCGAGTCTACGAGGCGACGGTGCTGGCCTCCGTCGCACCTTGTCCCGGGTACACCACGTCGGCCACGAGAGAGATGGCTGCGGGCAGAACGCGCCAGCAGTCGATGACCGTGAGACGTTTTCCCGGCCGGGCGAATGCGGCTTCGTCGATGTGACCGAACTCCGGCCATGGAGTCATGACCACCACCACCGACGCGGCACGTACGCATGCGGCTGCCGACGGCGCCGCATCGAAACTCCACCGCAACGCCCCACGCACGGCGGGGAGCGCCTTCGGATCGTACGCCACGACCTGCCTGCCACGCTCGAGCAGGCGCTCGAGAAGAATCACGCCCTGGCTTTCGGTAATGACCGACGTGTCCGGTTTGTAGGAGAGGCCCAGAATGCCGACGGCTCCTGAACCGGGAAATCGGCTCTCGATCGCCGTCAACATACGGTCGATCTGCATGCGGTTGATGGCGTCAGTCGTTTCCGCCAGCTGTGCGTGGGCTCCGAGCGATCGCGCCAGCGTGCTGAGCGCGACGTTGTCACGTGGGAAGCAGGGGCCGCCGTAGCCGATGGCTCCCTTCAGATATTTAGTCCCGATACGCGAGTCGGATCCGACGGCGCGAGTGACCACCTCCACGTCGGCGCCGGTGAGCCGCTCGCAGATGTCGGCGAGCATGTTCGCGTAGGAGATTTTGCTCGTGACGAAGGTGTTGATCGCCAGCTTGGTGAGCTCGGCGTTCACGAAATTCATCCGTTGCACGATGGGACCGTTCTCGCATGTCGTCCCATAGAGCTGCGCGAGGATGTCGCCGGCTCTCGTGTCGGACTCGCCGATGAGGACCATGTCAGGCCGCAGCATGTCGCGCACGACGCTGCCGAGCGCGATGAACTCGGGGCTGTAGCACAGCCCCAGCGACGGTCCGATCGGCCGCCCGGCATGGCGTTCGAGCGCCTGTCGGATTTCACCGCTGGTCGCCCCCGGCATCACCGTGCTGGTGACGACGACCAGATGGTAGGTGTCCTTGCGACGGATCCCGGCCCCGACCGATTCCAGCGTCTGAAGCACGGCCACGTTGCTGAACCGACCGCTGGCGTCGCTCGGCGTCGGAACGATGATGAACGTCACATCAGTGGCGGCCACCGCGTCCGGGATGTCGAGCGTGGCGCTGAGCGTCGCCCGGCTCGCGCTGATCAGTTCCTGGAGCCGAGGCTCGTCGACAGGTGCCGTGCCCGCATTGATCGCGTCGACATACCCGCGATTGAGATCGGTGCCGATGACACGGTAGCCCTTGCTGGCAAACACCGCAGCGAGCGGGGCACCCAGCTTGCCGAGCCCGATAACCGAAATGCGCATCCGTGTGAGGATATTGCGAGCCACCACATGTGGTCAATGTTCCCGGATACGAGTCTTGACGGTATAGTTACCATCGACGATGAGAATGTCTGTTGGCGAGCGCACGTTTGGCGAGACCGCGATCGATCGGGTTCGTGAGTATTGGAACGCCCGCCCCTGCAACCTCCGCCACTCGCCAGCACCGGTCGGCACGCGCCAGTACTTCGACGAAGTGGAAGCACGAAAGTACTTCGTCGAGCCTCACATCCCCGGCTTCGCCGAGTTCCCGCGCTGGTCCGGGAAGCGCGTGCTGGAGATCGGATGCGGTCTCGGCACCGATACGATCAATTTCGCGCGCGCCGGCGCGGATGTGACAGCCGTCGACCTCTCAGGCCGCTCGCTGACTCTCGCGCGCCAGCGTGCCGAGGTGTTCGGGCTCACTGAGCGCATCACGTTCGTGGAAGGGAACGCCGAACAGTTGTCGGAGTGCGTGCCGGCGCAGCACTATGACCTCGTCTACTCGTTCGGCGTGATTCATCACACGCCGCATCCGGCGCGCGTGCTGTCGCAAATCCGCAGCCACTATGCAGGGCCGCAGACGACGTTGAAGCTGATGGTGTATTCCCGATGGTCGTGGAAGGTCCTCGCCATCCTGCTTCGGGAGGCACACGGGAAGTTCTGGATGCTCGACGAAGCGGTCGCGCGTCACTCGGAGGCACAGACGGGCTGTCCAGTGACGTACACCTACACGCGTCGATCCGCGCGACAGTGGCTCGAAGAAAATGGATTCGCGGTCGACGATCTCTTCGTCGACCACATCTTCCCGTATCACGTGCCCGACTACGTCCAGTACCGTTACCGCAAGACGCTGCCGTTCCGCTGGCTTCCCGAGTTCGTCATGCGGGCACTCGAACGCCGCCTCGGCTGGCATCTGTGCGTGACTGCGCACGCGAAGCCGGACGCGTCAGCGCGCTGATTGCGACGGCAGCAGGAGCCTCAGGTGCTCGCACGCCACGGGCGTGTGGCTGGCCACGAACATACACCGCAAATTGGCGCCATTACGGCGAGCATCGAGCGTGTTGCGCCACTCGAACAGAAAATCGGGATGCTGCGGCGGCCGTGTGGTCCCGTACACGTACGCGAAGCCCAGACGGTCGAGAGCCATCGCGACGAACGACGGACTTGGCCGGCAGCCCAGACCGGCCAGCGCTTGATTGGCGCTACCCTCTTCGTCAGCGAGGAGCAGGACCTCGCCGTCGGCGTCACACACGATCGTCTCGAGCACCAACTGGCCATGGCACACACTCGCGAGCCGGCGCAGCACCTGGACGGGACTGTCGGTGTGGTACAGCAGACCAAAACAGTGGACGATGTCGAACGACCCCAGTGAGTCGAGATCCATCGTCTGGAGATCGCCCACTACGCCCTGCACCTGCGGGTAAAGCTGTTTCATCTCGGCGATGTTCTCCGGACGGCCATCGATCCCGACCACGTGACAACCGCGTGAAGTGTAGAACGGCGTGTGGTGTCCGACACCGCACCCGGCATCCAGGACGCGCTTACCCTCCAATGGGAGATCCAGCGAGGCGAGAAAGTCCAGCCGGGCGCGATTGATAGCGACTGCCGGATCGTCGTGGAACAGGTGTTGGTCGGTCTGGATCACACCGGCAATAGCCGACGCATCCCGATGCGTGACCGTCACCGGATATGGAGGCCCCTGGATCTCGGGCCGGCCCGCGGCTCGCGTCGGCTCCGCATCAGCTCGTACCTGCTCCGTCACCGCAGTTGTCGCGGGCGACTCCCCGTTTGTCGGCTCCGCTACGGCAGGTCGCGCCACCGGCAAAACGACGCGGCGGAGCGAGACCGCCGGAGGGACCGCGGCCCACGTGAAATCCAGGTAATCGATTCCGTCGCGGACGCACCGCGTGGGTGCGCGCCACAGGCCCCAATCCGGGTCGTTGTCGTAGACGACCTCGCTGTTCCATCGCGTGTCGCCCCAGGGGGCATCGGCCGGCCGACTGGCATAGCGCGAGATCTGGCCGTTGAACGTGCCGTGACCGAGGTGATACACCGGCGCAGCGAGCGGAGTCAGCGTCAATCCGTACGACCGCGCCTTGACGCAGAAGTTGCTGTCGATGTGAATCTTCGCCACCCGGTAGACCTCGTTGAATCCCCGCAATTCGTGATAGCTGTCTCGATCCAGCATCAGGAAATCGCCGGAGGCATTCGAATAATTGGGCGGCTTGATGTGATTGACCTGCTCGTAGTTGCGTTCGTCCTCCAGCAGACTCCAGTCGGTCTGCTGGCCGTCGAGATCCTTCTTGAGATCGATGCGCACTGCTCTGTACAGCACGCGCCGCTGCAGTGTCCGCTGCTCCAGCGCGTCCAGCACGCCACGACTCAGCATGATGTCGGTGTTGGTCGTGAGCACGAACTCGCCCTGGCTGCGTCGAATGCCGACGTTCTTGGCGATGAACTCGTGAAACTGCAGCCGGGGATTCTGGCTGAACGCCTGATGATAGGCCGCCTCGACCACGAACGATCGCAGCATCTCGGGCACGAGCGCCGCATAGCGATCGGCGAGCACCTCGGCCAGCCACGGCACGCCGGGCACTGGATGCCACTCGACGAAGACGAACTCGTGCGCGATGCCACGGGCGTTGAGCTGGGCGTGGTTGAACTCCATCGTGCGGAAGAGACGCTCGTTGAAATCGCCGCCAAAGCCGTCGTTCCGGCCGGTCAGCACGATCGACAGGTACGGGGGCTCGGTGCCGGAGTTCATTCGTCGAGTGATGGTAGCTGAGCTCCGCGGGCGCCAACCGACGATTGGGATCGCCCGGTGCACCGCGTCCAGGGTCTCGGGCGGCGCGGCGAGAAAGTTTTCCGCGACAGCCGTGAAATCGTTGACATGCCTGAGCGACGCCGATTCTCCGTCTATCGCCACGAATGCATAACCCAGGTGGCGCAGCGAGGCTTCAATGTTCAGGCGGCCCAGGTGACCTGGCGCAGTCGCGGGGCCGGTCATCTCGATGAGCAAGGCGGGGCGATCCCGGGCGATCGTGCGCTGCGCCCCTTCGATCACTTTGTGCTCACTGCCTTCGACGTCGACCTTGATGACATCGACTTTCGCCACGCCATTGGCCGACACAAAGTTGTCGAGCCTGACGACGGAAGCCGTCTCGGAGTACGCCGCCGTCACCTCGGGGTAAACAAACTGTGTTTCGAGAGTGTTGTGTCCGGCGTTGACTGGTCCGGCCACCTGCAGCGTGGCTGTCCCGTCGTGACGGCCGAGAGCGGCGTGCACAGCCCGAACGTTTGCAAGCGCGTTGCGCTCGATATGCTCGCGCAAGCGGGCGAACTCACGCGCACTCGGCTCGAAGCTGATGACTCGACCGGTCGGCCCCACCCAGCGTGACGCGAGCAGACTCACAATACCGACGTTGGCGCCGACGTCGATGCACGTGTTCCCTTCACTCAGCAGCACGCGCAGAACCGAGGTCGTGCACGGTTCATAGACACCGGACACATACACGGCGCGTGACGTCTCTTCCTGCGGGACGATGACGAGCTCCAGTCCGTGCAGCCATCGCATGGACCGAGGCGCGGCCAGTCTGCTGAACCGCGCATCGCGAACGCGCGACTCGAGATCTGGGTCTGAGCCGCCAAAGAACCGCGACCATCGCGGCATTGGTTTCAGCACGGTCTCGGCTGGCAGATTGAGGGGCTGATCGACGTCGAGCACGCAGTAACAGTCGAATCGACGGATGACGACTTCGGTAGGAACGTGTTCGGGTCCCGCGAGAAGTACGACCTGAGCATCGCGCTCAGATTCGTCGAGGAGGAGATCAACTACGTCACTGCCCGAATCGATTGACTGTTCGCTGCGAATCGTGCGCCCGCCAGCGATCGCATGGCCAAGAAGGGCGCTGCCGGCGCGGACGTCAACGTGCACACGGACCAGCCACCGGAGTGGGCGCGCGTTCTCTGGCAGATCGAGTGGCTGGTCCGCGTCGAAACGTGCCACGGGCGTTCCGGGCGTGGCAAGTAGTCGCAGCAACAGACCGTCGGCCAGGGTCGCGACACTCTTGTCCGTTGAATGACGGTCGACGGCGTATGGCGATCGGACGCGGACCGCCGAAACGCCTGGGACCAGCTCTTCGATGACCAAGCTAACTGTCGCCGCTCGAGAAACGATCTTCTTTCTGGCGCTGCAGCTCGCGCTCGATGATCGTACGAACGCCTCTCACGTGCGCTGCCGCAGTGGCAATGCCCGCTTTGGCGATTCTCGTCACAGCGCGAAGGTGTGTCGTCGAGGCCGTATACTCGTTCAGGAGGAGCCGCATCTCCACTGCGTCAACCTCGTCGATCGCCTCGTCGCCGCGGCGCTGCAGTTCTATCGTGAGGTCGGCGATCTGATCGAGCCTCACGTTACTCATGTGCCAGTTGGCCCGGTCGGCGCTGCTCGTAGCGGTCGCATCATCCGGCTGCGGCTTGGCGGCAGCGATATAGGTGTGCAGCCGCTGCAAGCGTCGGGAGAGATCGTGGTGGTCGGGCACGTGAAAAGTCCCTGTAGTATACTCCCGGCCTCGACGTCATCATGACTGGATGGGCTCACGCGTGAGGCGACAGCTGTCCCGTTTACTCGAGGCGTTTGGCATCGTGACGCTTCGCCGCTATCAAATTGCGATCAAGCAGATGCATGATGCCGAGTCGCGGATCAAGCAGCTCGAACGAGAGGTCGCCAAGATTCAGGTCCGTGCGAACGCGCAGCTCGAGCAGCACGTCACTGAAAGCCGCGCCCAAGCGAAAACGCTGAAAGCCGAGACCGCCGAGATCGCACGGGCGCTGAAGGTCAAGTCACGCGAGTTCGTCAAGCAGTCCAGATCGATCGACAAGCTTCGCAAGACGGTCGAGCACGCAAACCGGCGGCGCGGCGACCTGGACGGTCTGCGTCAGCGGCTGATCGTGGCCGAACAGGAGCTGGCTGCCGCGCGCAATCACTTGATGATCGTCGAGGTAAAGCTCGACATCCTGGAAGGTGCGGCCAACGTCCTCGATGCCCGCACGCGCACGACCGCAGCGCAGCAGCCCGGTGCTCCCGTCTGACCACGGCGCCACCAGCGGTGAGGAGTCGACCGCACAACCTCTGATCAGCATCGTCCTTACCGGCCGCAACGACGGCTATGGCGGCGACTTCATCGCGCGGTTCCACCGTACGCTCTCCTTCAATCACCACCACCTCGCAGCGTGGAACATCGCACACGAGATTCTGTTCGTCGAATGGGCGCCGCCGACCGGCGCCCCTTACCTGTTCGACCTGACCCGCCGTGCAGTCGACGACATCGACTGGGGCGTCGTCTCGTGGTTCATCGTCGATCCCAGATATCACGCCGCGTTGTCGCTGAATCCGCGGCTCGAGTATTTGGAGTTCCTGGCCAAGAACGTCGCGATTCGCCGTGCCCGCGGCCGGTTCGTGCTGACCACGAACTGTGATGTGTATCTGGGACGCCACGTGCTCGACGTCATGTGCTCACCCGGCCTCCAATCCGGCATCGTGTACCGGGCCCCGAGGTTTGACATCAAGTTCGCCGCCGACTACTCCGGCCTCGATTGGGATGTGCTCGAGGACCCTCGCAATCTCGACGGCGTTCCGAAGCCGTTGAAACCTCCCTTCATGGGAGGTGGCACCGGCGATTTCGTCCTGATGGACCGTGCGTCATTCCACGAGATTCGCGGATTCAATGAGGTGTATCGCGCCGCGCGTTTCGGCATTGACCACAACGTGCTGGTCAAAGCACTGTCGATCGGACTGGCGATCGAGGACATCGGCGGCCCCGTCTACCACATCAACCATGCCGGAAGCTATCGCCTGACGGCCGGCGTCTACGCAGGGAGAGAAGCCGAGGCACCATGGGGCAACAGCCGCTGGCACTCGAGAGGCGTGGTCTACGTGAATCCAGACACATGGGGACTGGCCAAGGCCCCAATGCGCGAGGGTGTCGAGCGGTGCCGGCACCTCGATTTCTCCTGGGATGCCGTGCCCCCGCTCGTGGATCTCAAACGTGTCGTGCTGCCGGCGGCCAGGATGGGTGCCCCTGCGCCAGGACGATACGTCTCGAGGTAAGGCCGCCTTAGCGGCCGGGTCTGATGCGGCCGCCGCCTGCGATCTGGTAATCGATGCTGCCGTTCGCCGCCGGGTTGTCATACGAGTCGGCAGTGCTGCCTGCGTTGCGCACCCACACCGCGATGCGAGTCTTACTACTCGACGACGTCGGCCTCCAGGTCCACGTGTTGCTCATGGACCAGTCCGTCATCGTGATCCACCGTTTTCCGTCGAACACAAACCACTTGAACTGATACGGCGCCGTGCCGCCGGTGGCGGTCGCGGTAAACGTGATCGACGTGCCGACTGGCTGCGGCGCGGGCACGGTCGGCGTGATACTGGTCAGCGTCAGCTGCGTCGCCTCGTTCACTGGGAACGCCATGCTGCCGTTCGACGCCGCGTTGTCGTAGGAGTCGGCGGTGCTGCCCGCGCTGCGGACCCAGACCGCGACACGGAACCCGCTGTTGGCAGTAATCGGCGTCCACGTGTAAGTGTTGCTGGCCGACCAGTTCTGCAGGATCGTCCATGCCGCACCGTCGAACACCCACCACTTGTACGAATACGGCGCGGTCCCATTGGTCGCCGTCGCGGTGAACGTAATCGGCGTCCCAACCGGCTGCGGGGCCGTCCGGTTCGCCGCCAGGTTCGTGAGGGCCAGCGGAGCTGTGTAGGTGACCGTCAGCGTCCTGTTCGAGGCATTGCCCGCCGCGTCGCGCGCCGTGATCGTAATGACGTTCGAGCCGCTCTGCAGCGCCACACCGTTCGCGCTCCAGTTCGTTGTACCGTTCGCCATCCCGTTGCCACCGCGACTATTCGCCCACGTGACCTGCGTCACACCAACCGCATCGCTCGACGAGCCGCTCACGTCCACCGTGGTGTTCGTCGTCGCGAACGTCGAGGCAGACGTCGGTTGCGCGATGGACAGGCTCGGCGCGGTCGTATCAGCGGGGGTATAGGTGACGGTCAGGACGTCGGTCGCTGTGTTGCCAGCCGCATCGCGCGCCGTGATCGTGATCACATTCGCGCCGCTCTGGAGCGCCACACCAGTCGCCGACCACGACGTCGTCCCGGTCGCCGTGCCGCTGCCGCCGCGATCGTTGGCCCACGTCACCTGCGTCACGCCGACATTGTCGCTGGCCGTGCCGCTGACCGTCAGCGGCGTGGCACTCGTCGCGTGCGTATTGACCGACGTCGGTCCAGTAATGGTCACGGCTGGATTGGTCGTGTCGGCAGCGTTGTAGGTGACCGTCAGCGTATCGGTGCCGCTGTTGCCCGCGGCATCGAGCGCCGTGATGGTGATGACGTTCGAGCCGCTCTGCAGCGTGATGCCGGTGACGCTCCAGTTCGTCGTACCCGTCGCCGTGCCGCTGCCACCGCGATTATTCGACCAGCCGACCTGCGAGACGCCTACGGCATCGCTCGCCGTGCCGCTGATATTCAGCGCGGCCGTGGTCGTGGTGTATGTGTCCGCCGATGTCGGAGCGCTAATCGTGGTGGTCGGTGCCGTGGTATCCGGTGCGTTGTAGGTCACCGTCAGCATGTCGGTGGACGTGTTGCCCGCCGCATCGCGCGCGGTGATCGTGATCACGTTTGACCCGCTGAGGAGCGCGATGCCGCTCGCAGTCCACGCCGTCGTGCCGGTGGCGTTGCCGCTGCCGCCGCGGTTGTTCGCCAAGCTGACCTGCGTCACGCCGACGGCGTCGCTCGCCGTGCCGCTCACCGTCAACGGCGTCGTGCCCGTGGTGTAGGTGGCGGCCGACGTCGGCCCGCTGATCGTCACGACCGGCGCGGTCGTGTCGGGAGGCGTGTAGGTGATGGTGAGCGAATCGGTCTGCGTATTGTTCGCAGCGTCACGCGCCGTCACCGTGATCACGTTCGCGCCGCTCTGGAGCGCAATGCCCGTGACACTCCAGCTCGCCGTACCGGTCGCGACTCCGCTGCCGCCGCGGTCGTTCGCCCAGCTGACCTGGGTCACGCCGACCGCGTCGGCGGCCGTGCCACCGAGGTTGATCGGCGCCGTGGTCGTCGCATAGGTCGCAGACGAGGTCGGACTCGTAATGGAAACCGTCGGCGCGGTCGTGTCACCCGCGGCAACGCTCCAGCTGAACGTCTGCGAAGCCGTCAGCACACCATCGGAGACCGTCGCGGTCACCGAATAGTTGCCGGCCGTCGTCGGCGTGCCCGAGATGAAGCCTGTCGATGTGCCGAGGGTGAGTCCAGGAGGAAGACCCGTCGCGGAATATGTGACCGCCAGTCCATCAGGGTCGGAGCCCGCAAGCTGCAGCGTGTCCGCCTGGCCCGCCGTGGACGTCTGGGCGCCGGGATTGGCGAGCGTTGGCCGCCGATCGCTGTAGCCGCAGACTTCCGCAGACTTCGGACTCTCAATCGGTCCGGGGACATAAGCCGACACCGCGAAGCAATACTGCTGTCCGGGAACGGCGCTCGAGAACGAAGAGGACGTGGCCGTACCCACATTGAAGTTCTGGGTGTAGGTTCCGGGCTGTGTTCCGACGTACACGATGTATCCGGTGACGGCGGGGTCGGGGCTCGCATCCCACATCACGGTGATCGTGTCGGCAGCCGCCACGCGCGAAGCGGCCAAGGTCAGGAGCAAGGCGGCCAATGTGACCACCGTTCGCCGCCAAGTTCTGCGTCGTCGATCCATGGGTCTCCACGTCGTCGGCTCGGCGGGGGGACGCCTTCCGGATTCGAGGAGACAGCAACAAAGAATCCACCTTGGCGGTAGCGACCTAAGGGTCCTGTTATGTGTGACTTGACTGTTGGCTGGACCCTGTGGGAGGGCCTGGTCCGATTCCGGGTTTGACAGGCTCGATTACAGTTCCGTCACTGCATCGAGCCGGAAGAACAGATACGAATGCGCGATTTTTGACGGTCGTGTCTAATCGTCGGTCAGTACGAAATAGAGCGCCAACGGTGCGAGCACGATGCACGCGGCGACAACGAACGCCAGCGGCAGACTGCGTTGCAGCGCCGCGGTGACCAGCACCGCAACGTCACTGATTCTTGAATCTGCACCGAGTGTCTGCGTCGTGAGCCACGACATCATCTCTCGCACCGAGGGCCACACCATCCCAATCAGTGCGCTCATCAGACCCACTGCGCAGGCTCCAGCGATCCCGTGTAGCCACGTCAACGGGCGAGTGGCCGTCTGCGCGGCCTCGAGCCGGGCGCGCACCGCGGCTCGCCACCAGACCTGACCGGCCGCCGGGACACGAGCCTCGTAGCGCGCGATCTCCTGATCGGCTGACAGCACGCTCGCGACAGCAACCACATCGCGGCAGTTCTCACACTCCGCAGCGTGCTGCTTCAGATGGTCCGACGCCGCCTCCCAGCGGTGACCGAGGACAGCTGCCACAACGTCATGTTCGTAAGCGCAGTGTTCAGCCACGGCGTCCTCCTGACCGATAGCGATCGCCCAGAACCTGCACGAGACGACGCCGGGCGCGAAAGAGCAGCGCCTTCAGACTGCCGGTTCGGAGACCAAGCTGCGACGCGATCTCCTCGTGCGAAAACCCTTGTGCATACGCGAGCCACAGCAGCGAGCGCTCGCGCGGCTTGAGCTGTTCGAGCGCTCGAGTTACATCAATGCGCCGGTGCGCGCGATCGCCGAGCGCGTTGTCGTCGCTCCCCGATGAAGTCTCGGCCGCGTCACCCAGTTCCAGGGCGTCCGTGCGGGCGCGGCGCCATTGGTCACGAACCAGGTTGGTGGCGATACGGAATAAGTAGTGACGGCGATGATCGTCGTTCTCGAACGAGCTGCGCGTCCGAAGAAAGCGGTAGTAGGTCTCCTGCAGCAAATCATCGGCGAGCCGATCGTCTCCGGTCGTGCGCGCCAGATACACCCAGATTGGGCGCGCGGTCTGCTCGTAGAAGACGCGAAACGCCTCTTCGGTCATCTGGAACGTCCGCTCGGCTTCCTCGAAAGCTCCTGCGCGTTCCATGTCCGTGAGTGCAAGCTCACGCATACCGGTCCTCATGCTTCCGTGCTCTTCGGCCGCTGCACGAGGCCGAGCCGCACCGACACGACATACGCCAGCACTGCCGATGCGGTGAATCCCACGCCGAGCGCAAAGACGATCACGCCAATGATGAAGAAGCCTTCAGCCGCTTCCGTCGAAACCTTCTGTTGCACGAACCAGAAGCCGCTGCCCAGTGCGGCGAGGACCAGACCTGCCTGCAACGACCAGATGATCCGCGAGACCGGAGCCGAGGTCGCACGAGGCTCGGTCTCCAACGTGATCGGCGCTGACTCCAGGAACCGCCGACCTGCCGGCGACTGAATATACGTGAGCAGGTCTTCGTTCGTTGTGAGGCGGTCGAGAAGCTTCGTATGCACGTCGGCCTGGACGCGCGACAGACGCAGCCATCGTCGATGATCGATGATCGAGCGGATCACCCACACCAACACACCGAGAAACGCTGCCAGGCCGGCGGCCACACCGGTGCCCGCGAGGATCACTTGGAACATTTCAAGCGATCGGTCCTGAGGCCGGGGCTCGTAGTACTCATACCGGCCGAGGAAAAACGACGGGTTGCGGACGATCTCCGGATGCCGCTGCAGGAATGCCCAGATGGCCGGGTACGGCGCCAGATAGTCGGCCCGTGTCAGCAATGACGGATCGCGCTGCAGGACCTCCCCGAGCGACGGCGGGGCCTGACGGAGGAGCCGGATCCACTGCTCCCGCGTTTCCCTCGCGTCCTGGGTTTCCTGAAAGACCGGCGGCGCTTGTGTCGGCTGAGCAGGCCGCTCCTGGCCGGCCAGACCGGTGGATGTCAGCGCCAGGGCAAACAGCAGCAGCGTTCGATGGGCAATGCGATGCATACCCCCAAATACGGGACCTCTCGTGAAAGGTTAACGGCCCGCCCGACTAGCGCTTGGGGCTGGCTGGCGCTCGTGTAAAAGGAACGAATTGGACGGGTATGGTGCGCCGCTCGACTACCCCGCGGCTGGTCTTCTCGAGGATGGTCATCCACTGCGGCGCGCCCTGGGCACCGACGGGCGCGACGAGCAAGCCCCCAGGCGCCAGCTGGTCGATGAGCGGACGCGGCAGCTCGGGGGGCGCCGCCGTCACGATGATGCGATCGAATGGCCCCTGTTCGGGCCAGCCGGCATACCCGTCGCCCGTCCGGACGTGTACGTTGGTCTTGTTCAGCGACCCCAAGACATCCTCGGCCCGACGAGCCAGCTCCGGCACGATCTCGATCGTGTACACCTCCCGAACGAGCTCGCTCAAGACAGCGGCTTGGTATCCCGAGCCAGTGCCAACTTCGAGCACTTTATGTGAAGGCTCGACGTTGAGCACATCGGTCATATACGCCACGATGTACGGTTGCGAGATGGTCTGACCAGACCCGATTGGCAGCGGCCCATCGTCGTAGGCCTGGTGACGTACTTCCTCAGGCACAAAGCGCTCGCGAGGCACAGACCGCATCACCGCCAGGACGCGGGCGTCCGTCACACCGCGTTGCCGGATCTGCTGCTCCACCATCTCGTGACGACGAGCACGCAAATCCGATTCGTCGTTTTGCGCAGCGGTCATGCATCCCACCAGCACCGCACAGGCGACGATGCACGGCAGAACGGACATGACATCAGTCCCGAGGCACTCGCCCGACGAGAACGTTGATGATCCGTTCGCCGTGGAAGCGGCCGTTCTCAATGAAGATGTTGCCGGTATTACGGCCGGCCACTGCGCCGCCGGCAATGAACAGATTGGGCACGTTGGTCTCGAAGGTCTCCGGATCGAGCGTCGGCGCCAACGTGTCGGGATGGCACTCGATTCCGGCGCGCCTCATGAGGTCCACGTCAGGATGATAGCCGGTCAGCAGGAACACCCCTTCGGCCGGAATCTCTTCGCGCGTGCCCTTGGTGTCGATCACCACCGCGGTCGGCGTGATCTCGACGACAGTCGATTCGAACCGGGCGGCGATCGAGCCTTCTTTGATGCGGTTCTCGATGTCGGGTCGTACCCAGTACTTGATGTTGTCGCCGAGCGCAGCATTCCGGTGCACGAGCGTGACGTGCGCGCCGGCACGGAACAATTCGAGTGAGGCCTCAGCGGCCGAGTTCTTGCCGCCGACGACGACCGCGCGCTGACGATAGTACGGGTGGGCGTCTGTGTAGTAGTGCGACACGTGAGGCAGATCCTCGCCGGGCACGCGGAGGAAATTCGGCAGGTCGTAGTAGCCAATCGCCAGCACGACGGCGCGGCCGTGACGTTCGCGGGTCACCCCACGGTGCGTCGTCGTCACGGCAAACACGCCATCCTCGCCGCGTTCGATCGCGGTGACCGTCTCGTGATACGAGACCTGAATATCGTAGGTATCCACGACGCGCCGGTAATACCTCAACGCCTCGAGCCGAGTCGGCTTGTCGTACGGCGTCACCAGCGGCAGGCCACCGATCTCGAGCAGCTCCGGCGTGGTGAAGAACACCATGTGCATCGGAAAGTTGAAGATCGAATTGACCAGGACGCCCTTCTCGACAACCAGGAAGTCGAGCCCTTGGCGCTTGGCGGCGATGGCGGTCGCCAGACCGGAGGGTCCGGCGCCGATGATGATGACGTCACGAACGGCCATGTTCTTCGCGGAAACGGCTACTGAACGGACGCGCTCGCCCGCTCGAGATGGAATGCCTGGTGCAGCGCGCGCACGGCAGCGGTCGCATCCGACTCCGCGACCACGAGCGAGATGTTTCGCTCGGACGAACCCTGCGAAATGGCAATGACGTTGATGCGTTCGGCACCCAACGCACCGAACACCGTCGCGGCGATTCCCGGTGTTCCGCGCATGCGGTCGCCAATCGCCGCCACCACCGCCACAGGTTGCGCGGCGATCTCTTCAATGTGCCCGCTCGACAGCTCGATTCTGAGCGCTTCCCGCAGCGCGTGCACGACCGCCGGGGCCTCCAAGGCGCTAATCACGAAGCAGATGTTGTTCTCTGACGAGGCTTGAGAAATCATCAGCACGTTCGACTGTTCTTCAGCGACGACGTCGAAGGCCTTCGCGACGATGCCCGGGATGCCCTGCATGCCGGTCCCGCTGATCCCGATCAGGCTCACACCGCGAATCGACGTCACCGCCTTCACGCCGGGAACCGACCCATCGCCCTCGACGCTCACACGCGTGCCCGGATGCGTCGGATTGAAACTGTTGAGAATGCGGACGGGAATCCGCTGGCGGAACGCCGGAAGAATCGTTTTGTAGTGAAGCACTTTCGCGCCGTAGTAAGCGAGCTCCGAGGCTTCACTGTAAGAGATCTCCGGCAGGGTTTGCGCGCCTGACACCTCCGACGGATTCGCCGTCATGACGCCGTCCACGTCGGTCCAGATCCACACTTCCTGAGCATCGAGCGCGGCGCCGAGGATCGACGCGGAGTAATCAGAGCCACCGCGTCCGAGCGTCGTCTGCACGCCGTCGGCCGTTGCGCCGATGAAGCCGGTGACGACTGGCGTTTCGCCGCGTTCGAGCAAGGGCCGGAGTCGTTCGCCGCAGCGCTTACGCGTCTGGTCCATGAACGGCTCGGCAGCGCCGAACTGGTCATTGGTCACCAGCAGTTCAGTCGCATCGATCGAAGTGGACTCGCCGCCGCGCGCGCGAATCGCCGCCGCGACGAGCGGGGCGGCCAGCATTTCGCCGACGCCCGAAATGGCGTCGAGCAGTCTGGGCGTCAGCTCGTGGACCATCGACAGCCCGTAGCAGAGCTTCTCAAACCGATCGAGACGGCGGTCGATATCGGCCACGACTGCGTCGCGGCGTGCGGGATCGGAGACGATCTCGTCCGCCGCGGCCTTGTGCGACGCGAGCAGCCGCTGGCGAATCTGCGGATCCCATCGACCTGTGGACGCCGCGCGCGCAGCGTCGATGAGTGTGTTGGTGACGCCGCTCATCGCGGACGTCACGACGGCGACGCGGTGGCCACGCTCGAGTGCGGACGTGACGAGAGAAGCCGCCTGGACAATGCGCTCGGCGGACCCGACTGAGGTCCCACCGAACTTCATGACAATCAGCATAGATGCGGGATCGATTATTAACGAAAGCGCCTGCGGGACGAAGGGAAGAGCCTGTCGCGCCGAAGCGCGCCGCGCGAAGCGGAGAGGACCGGGACAGGCACGCTGCCTGCCCCGGGGTTGGAGGAGGGTTGAGGGAACGACGACGACGACTAATCAGATACGCGTTCGAAGCCGAGCTTGCCCGTGACGGAGACGTTTCCGCAGTTGGTCGAGACGCGGGCAAATACGAGGAGCTCGTCAGCCTCGGTCACACGGAAGTAACCGAGCGACTTCTCAGAGAGTCCGCTGCTCGACCACGTCTTGCCGAACTCGGTCTGCAGGAAGCCCATTGAGGACCACACGTGGATCGCCACTTCCGACGTTCCATTGGTGCCCCGGCCAATCCCCGTGGTGCCATCCAGCACCGCGCGGTAGTAGCCCGGTGTAAGAGCCACCGGCTGACCATAGGACATCGAGTCGTGTGATTGCGACGTGCACGCGGTCACGTTCAGCGACAGATCCGGCAGCACTGATTCACCGGAGAACAGCGCCCCGACTGGTCCCGCAGGACCGGGATCGCCCGTTGGACCCTTGTCACCGTCTGGTCCCTTGTCGCCGACGAGACCCTGCAGACCGGTGTCACCGGTTGCACCCTTGTCACCTGTTGGCCCCTTGTCGCCGACGGGACCCTTGTCACCGGTGGGACCCTTGTCGCCTACGAGACCCTTGTCACCGGTGAGACCCTTGTCGCCGTCGGGACCCTTGTCACCGACGGGACCCTTGTCACCGACGAGACCCTTGTCACCGGTGGGACCCTTGTCGCCGACGGGACCCTTGTCACCGGCGGGACCCTTGTCACCAGTGAGACCTTTGTCGCCCGGCGCGCCCTGCGGACCCGGTGCGCCCTGCGGACCCGGTGCGCCCTGCGGTCCCGGCGCGCCCTGCACTCCCGGCGGGCCTTGCGGTCCGGGAGGACCTTGCGGTCCGACAGAACCCTGCGAGCCGCCTCCAGTCGCGTTCCACGAGATATAGAACTCACGCTGTGGATGACAGAACTGCGGACCCGCAACGAAACGCATCGTGCCTCGCTCGCGATCGACACACGCGTAGATCGTGGCGAGGTCGTTGGCGTTCACGGTGATCTTCGTGTTCGCGCTATTGCCCTGAGCCTCAGCGACGCTTGCGGCCCCGGCCACCAGAGCGCCGATCACCGCACCGAAAACTGTCGGTTTCATTCTGCCTCCCGAAATGAGCACACCAGAAGCTCATCAAGTTTGGGGCCACAGCTGAGATGCGGGATCTCTTCGGCAACGGCGGGCAGAGCGGGGAAGCGCCGATCGGATGGGAGGAGCGAGCGCGTGTGCTGTTGCTGAACAACGCGCCCGCAATCGTCAGCGGACCTGAGGTGAACGCGCTTCGACTAGCGCAGTTCTGTCCAAATGTTGGAAAAATCGTCCGTCCACGCCGGACGCGCATCGGCCCGAAGCGATGCCCAACGGGTGTCTGCGGCGAGCTGCTGCAGGCGCTCTGGACGACGCGCCATCACGACCCACTCGGAGGCTTCGAAGCCGTTCTTTGCGTCCACAGCCTTATCCAGGCGGGTTAATGCGGTCAGTCCTCGCTCGCGCGCGAGGCGGGCGATCACCGGGGCCAGCTTGATGTGCCGATTCGAGATGTGGAACGCGAGCACGCCGTCTGGGGACAGGCGTGTCTCATAAGTGTGCAGTGCCTCGGCCGTCAGCAAGTGAATCGGAATCGCATCCGAGCTGAACGCGTCGAGGACGAGGATGTCATGGGCCTCGTGACTCGCGGCGAGCGTGAGCCGTGCATCACCAAGCACCACCGAGCACTGCTCACCACAGTGCTCCAAATAATGGAAATACCGTGCATCGCGCGCGATGCGCTCCACCGCCGCGTCGATCTCGTAGAACGTCCAGCGCGCGCCAGGCTGCGCGTAGGCGGCCAGCGTGCCGGTGCCGAGCCCGATGACGCCCACCGACTTCGCATCGGCGCCGAGTTGCGTGAAGACCTGACCAATCGGACTCTGCCGATGGAAATACGTCTGCGGCTCGGGACTGGTATCACCCATCACCTGTCGACCGTGTATGGTCGTCCCGTGCAACAGCTTCACGAAGTTGCGCGCCGGCTCCGTGCGCACGCGGTACACGCCGAAGAACGTGCGCTCTGCGTAGAGCGTGCGGCCGCCTCCTGTCGGCGCGACCGCATTGCCGATGGCCAGCGCTGCCAGTAGACCGACGATGCCGACTGAGAATCTGGCGGTGTTGTGCTTCGCGCCACTCCAGAAGATCAGCGCCGGAGCACCCACGAACGCCATCGTCGGGAAGCGCGCCACGCCACCAAGGCGGGCAACGACGAGTAGAACGGTGGCCAGGACCCCGGCAAATGCCGGCCGCAGCAGGGTTCGCGGGTGAGCGATGGCGTCCCGGAACTGCGCCTTGGGAACGCACACGAGGGACGCAAACGCAATGGCCAGCGGATACTCCGCGATGGATGTAAACACCTGGGGCGCGACCAGCGTGTTGAAAATGCCGCCAAGCACCCCGCCTGCAGCGAGCCACAGATAGAACTCGGTCAGATGCTGGACGCCAGGACGATCGGTCGCCAGCTCGCCGTGACACAGCATCGCCAGCACGGTGAAGCCCAGGAGGTGCATCGGAATCGTGACCCACAATCCCGCAGGTACTTCAGACACGAACAGCAGCACCAGTGGGAGCAGCACACTGGGCAGGAGCCTGCGCACATTCGTGTGCATGCGCTCGGAGTACCACCCGAAGGCGACGATGAACGTCAACAGATAGCAGGAGAGGGGCAGGACCCAGAGCAGCGGTACCGGCGCAACGTCGGTGGACAGATACGTCGTCACGCCCAGCATCAGCGTCGAGGGCGCGAATGACAACGCCAGCCACCGCAAACGAGTGCCCGCGGTCACCGGTTCGGCCGGCGTGGTCTCCTCGTGACGGACGGCGCCAGACGAGGGGGCGCGCCGCAGCACAGTGACGGCGCATGCCGTCAGCAGCGCGGCGACGATCGCGTAGCCGATCTTCCAGATCGCGGTTTGGCCTCCGAGCGGGATCGCCGGCTCGAAGAGAATCGGAAATGCGAGAAGCGCTGCGAAGCTGCCGATGTTGCTCGCCGAGTAGAGCCAGTACGGATCGGCCGATCGGGTGTCGAGCGACGAGTACCAGCGCTGAAGGAGTGGCGCGGTGGACGCCAGCACGACGAACGGCAGACCGACGGTCGTGCCCATCGTCTTGAGAAGCCACGCGATTGGCCGGTCGGTTGCGGCCGCGCTTTCCGGATTGACGACGATCGGCAGAAGCAGCAACGGCAGCCAGACGAGCACCGCGTGCACCATCGCGTGACGCCGGATGCCAAGGGCGCGGATGCCGGCATGGCCGTAGGCGTAGCCGGCGAGCAGCGCTGCCTGGAAGAACAGCATGCAGGTGGTCCACACCGACGGCGATCCGCCGAGCAGTGGAAGCACCATCTTCGCGAACAGCGGCTGGACCCAGAAGATCAGCAGCGCGTTGAGGAACAGAACAGCGGCGAAAAGTACAGGCACTCTTCGTGTTTCGGCCGATCGGGACAAGGCCGTGAGTTGGTTGAACTGTATGGACTTGCGCAGCGATGCTCACCCGCGCTTCGGCACGGACGAGTTGGATGCCTCCGCCTACGCCAGGGGTGCAGGTAGCTGAGATTCGCCCATCAGGTATTCGTCGATGGCGCGAGCGGCGCTTCGGCCCTCGGCGATCGCCCACACGATGAGCGACTGGCCGCGCTGCATGTCGCCGGCCGTGAACACGCCACGCACGTTGGTCATCCAATGCGCGTCGCGTCCCACGTTGCCACGGTCGGTCATCGTTACGCCAAGTTCGGTGAGCAGGGCGCTCTTCTCCGCACCGGTGAAGCCCATCGCGAGCAGCACGAGGTCCGCCGGAATCTCGAACGCGCTGCCCTCGACCGGGACGAACTGCAAGCGGCCGTCCTTTTTCACCATCTCCACTTTCACCGCGTGCAGCGCGCGAACGTTGCCGGCGGCATCGCTCGAGAAGCGCTCCGTCGATACTGCGAATAGACGTTCGCCACCCTCTTCGTGCGCCGTCGAGACGCGGAAGATCTGCGGCCACTGCGGCCACGGATTGTCGGCCGCGCGTTCCTTCGGCGGCCGCGGCAGCAGCTCGAGCTGATGGATGGACCGTGCGCCTTGTCGATGCGCCGTGCCGAGACAATCGGCGCCGGTGTCGCCGCCGCCGATGATGATCACGTGTTTGCCCTGCGCAGTGATGAACTCGGCATCGGGGATCGCATCGCCCTCGCACCGCTTGTTCTGCAGTGTGAGGTAGTCCATCGCGAAGTGAATCCCCTTCAGATCGCGGCCAGGCACCGGCAGATCGCGCGGCTGCCCCGCGCCACCGGCGAGCAGCACGGCATCGTAGTCATCTCGGAGGCGGCTCGCAGGAACGTCAACGCCGACGTTGATGCCCGCCCGGAACACGACACCTTCGGTCTCCATCACCGTGAGGCGCCGATCAAGATGTTTCTTCTCCATCTTGAACTCGGGGATGCCGTAGCGCAGGAGGCCGCCGATCCGATCCGACTTCTCGAACACGGTCACTGAATGGCCAGCGCGATTCAACTGGTCGGCGGCCGCCAGGCCGGCCGGGCCCGACCCGACAATCGCCACCTTCTTCCACGTGCGCGTCGTCGGCGGCCGCGGCGTCACCCATCCTTCGTCCCAGGCGCGATCGATGATCGCCACCTCGACCGACTTGATGGTCACCGGATCGTCGTTGATGCCCAGCACACACGACCCCTCACACGGCGCCGGACAGAGCTTGCCGGTGAACTCCGGAAAGTTATTCGTGGCGTGCAGCCGCTCGATCGCGGCTTCCCAGCGATCGCGATACACGAGGTCGTTCCAATCCGGAATCAGATTGCCGAGCGGGCAGCCCTGATGACAGAACGGGATCCCGCAGTCCATGCAGCGGCCGCCCTGCGCCTCGAGCGTGCCGGCCGGATACGGCAGGTAGACCTCGTGCCAGTCCTTCACGCGCTCGGCCACCGGACGCGTGGGGTGCTTCTTGCGATGGATTTCGATGAACCCGGTCGGCTTACCCATGAACGGTCGTTCCCGCATCCTCGACGGCAACTTTCGCCGCGATGCCCGTGAGGTTGAGGGTTGTCACGACCGTGGTCTCCGGCGTCTCGATCTTCGCCTGTTCGGCCAGCGCGCGCTTGTACTCACGCGGCATCACCTTGACGATGCGCCGCAGCATGTTCGAATCGGCGAGCAACCCTTCGGCGTAGTGGCTGCGCGTGTAGGTGACGTGCTTCATGAGCGCGACGCGGATGAATTCGAGATCATCCTCTGCGAGGAGCTCGAGGTCCACCATCTCGCGATTGCACCGGCGCGGGAAGCTGCCGTCGGTGTCCAGCACGTAGGCAATGCCGCCGCTCATGCCGGCGGCGAAATTGCGACCCGTTCGTCCGATGACGACGACGCGTCCGCCGGTCATGTACTCGCAGCCGTGATCGCCCACGCCCTCGACGACGACCGTCGCGCCGCTGTTGCGGACGCAGAAGCGTTCGCCGGCGACGCCGCGAACGTAGCCTTCACCGCTCGTCGCGCCGTAGAACGCGACGTTGCCGATGATGATGTTGTCCTGCGACTTGAATGTGGACAGCCGCGGCGGATACGCAATCAGCTTCCCGCCCGACAGGCCCTTGCCAAAGCCGTCGTTCGCGTCACCGACCAGCGTCATCGTCATGCCGCGAGGAACGAACGCGCCAAAACTCTGACCCGCGGAGCCGGTGAAGTTGATGCGGAGTGTGTCGTGGGGCAATCCACACCCGCCGTGACGCCGCGTCACCTCTGAGCCGAGCATCGTCCCGACGGTGCGATCGGCGTTGCGGATGAACGCGTTCAGCTCGACCGGCTGTTTGCGCTCGAGCGCGGGCATTGCGGCGCGAATCAGATCGTTGTCGAGCGTGACATCGAGCTCATGATCCTGCTCGCGCACCTTGCGGCGTGCCACCGACGCCGGCAGCGCCGGCTGGTGGAGGAGCGGCATGAGGTCGAGGCCCTTCGCCTTCCAGTGATCGACCGCGCGATCGACGTCGAGGCAGTCGGCCCGGCCAATCATCTCGTCGATGGTGCGGAAGCCGAGCTCGGACATCAGCTCGCGCACTTCCTCGGCGATGAAGCGGAAGAAGTTCTGCACCATCTCCGGCGTGCCGGTGAACTTCTTGCGCAGATCCGGATCCTGCGTCGCGATGCCGACCGGGCAGGTGTTGAGATGGCAGACGCGCATCATGATGCAGCCCATCACGACGAGCGGCGCGGTGGCAAAGCCGTACTCTTCCGCGCCGAGCAAGGCGGCGATGACCACGTCGCGGCCGGTCTTCATCTGACCGTCGGTCTGCACGGTGATGCGATCGCGCAGCTTGTTGAGGACCAGCACCTGCTGCGTCTCCGCAAGCCCGAGCTCCCACGGCAGCCCGGCGTGCTTGAGGCTGGTCAGCGGCGAGGCGCCGGTGCCGCCATCGTGACCGGAGATCAGGACGACGTCGGAATGCGCTTTCGCCACGCCCGCTGCGACGGTGCCGACACCGCCCTCGGCGACGAGCTTCACCGAGATCCGCGCCCGCGGGTTCGAGTTCTTCAAGTCGAAGATCAGTTGTGCGAGGTCTTCGATTGAGTAGATGTCGTGATGCGGCGGCGGTGAAATCAGACCGACACCGGGCGTCGAGTACCGCGTCTTCGCGATCCACGGGTACACCTTGTGCCCGGGCAGCTGCCCGCCTTCGCCAGGCTTGGCGCCCTGCGCCATCTTGATCTGCAGCTCGTCGGCATTGACCAGATACTCGCTGGTCACGCCGAACCGGCCCGACGCCACCTGCTTGATCGCGCTGCGCTTGCTGTCGCCGTTGGCCAGCGGGATGTAGCGTTCGGCGTCTTCTCCACCCTCGCCGGTATTCGACTTGCCGCCCAGACGATTCATCGCGATCGCCAGCGTCTCGTGCGCTTCCTGGCTGATCGAGCCGTACGACATCGCGCCGGTGGCAAACCGTTTGACGATCGACTCGACTGGCTCGACGTTCTCGAGCGGCACTTTCTGTGCCGAGGGCTTCAGACGGAACAGTCCGCGCAGTGTCGCGCGACGCTCGTTCTGCACGTCAACGGCGCGCGTGTACTCCTTGAAGATCTTGAACTGCCCGCTGCGGGTCGCGTGCTGCAGCTTGAAGACCGTGTCGGGGTTGAACAGGTGGTACTCGCCGTCGCGGCGCCACTGATACTCCCCACCCGGCTCGAGCTCCTGCGGACGAACCGGCTGACGGCCGAACGCGCGCGCGTGGCGGATCGCGACTTCCTCGGCCACCATGTCGATGCCGACGCCGCCGATGCGCGACGTCGTGTGCGTGAAGTACTTGTCGATGAACGCCTGGCTCAGACCGATCGCCTCGAAGATCTGCGCGCCGCAGTAGCTTTGCAGCGTCGAGATCCCCATCTTCGACATCACCTTCAGGACGCCCTTGTTGAGCGCCTTGATGTAGTTGTCGATGGCCTTCTGACGATCGATGCCGGTGAGCATCTCGTGGCGGATCATGTCGTCGATGGTTTCGAACGCCACATACGGATTGACGACGCCGGCGCCGTAGCCGAGCAGCAGCGACACGTGATGCACTTCGCGCGCGTCACCACACTCGACGACCAGCGCGCAGCGGGTGCGCGTGCCTTCGCGCACCAGATGATGGTGCACGCCGGCCGTGGCCAGCAGGCTGGGAATCGGGGCGAGCCGCGGACTCACACCGCGATCCGAGAGGATCAGGATGTCGAAGCCGGCCGCCACCGCGTCGCTCGCGCGGCGGCACAGATCGTCCATCGCCTTCTCGAGCGCCGGACCATCGTTCTCCGGATCGAACAGCATCGACAGCGTCGTTGAGCGGAACGGAATGTTCGGCGGCAGATGGCGCAGCTTCGCGACGTGCTCGTTGTGGATGATCGGGTACTTGATCTTGATCTGCCGGCACGACTCGGGCTCGGCCTTGAGCAGGTTGCGCTCCGGACCGATCGTCGAGCCCATGTCGGTGACCAGCTCTTCGCGAATCGCGTCGAGCGGCGGATTCGTCACCTGCGCGAAGAGCTGCTTGAAGTACTCGTAGAGCAGACGCGGCTTATCCGACAGCACCGCCAGCGAAGTGTCGGTGCCCATCGAACCGACCGGCTCCTCACCTGCCATCGCCATCGGCGCAATGAGGAAGCGCAGATCTTCCTGCGTATAGCCGAAGGCCTGCTGCCGCTTGAAGACCGTCTCGTGCTCGGGGGCCTCGGCACGCGCCACGGGCAGGTCGTTGATGTCGATGAGATGACGATCCAGCCACTCCTGATACGGGCGCTCCGCCGCCAGCTCACGCTTGATTTCTTCATCGTCAACGATCCGGCCCTTGACCGTGTCAACGAGGAAGATCTTGCCCGGGTGCAGACGCTCCTTGACCAGGACGTCCTGCGGCGGCACGTCGAGGACGCCGACTTCGGAGGCCATGATGACCAGGTTGTCCTTGGTCACGTAGTACCGAGACGGACGAAGACCGTTGCGATCGAGCACCGCGCCAATCACCTTGCCGTCGGTGAAGGCAATCGACGCCGGGCCGTCCCACGGCTCCATGAGCGACGCGTGGTAGTGATAGAACGCCTTGCGCTCGGGGCCCATGGACTCGTGATTGCTCCACGGCTCCGGAATCATCATCAACAAGGCGTGCGGCAACGAGCGCCCGGCCATCATCAGCAGCTCGAGCACGTTGTCGAACGTGGCCGTGTCGCTGCCGCCCTCGCGGATGATCGGCAGGAGCTTGGCCAGATCGTCGCCGAACAGATCGCTCTGGAGCAGACCCTCTCGCGCGCGCATCCAGTTGATGTTGCCGCGCAGCGTGTTGATCTCACCGTTGTGCGCAATGAGCCGGTACGGGTGCGCCAGCGGCCACGACGGGAACGTGTTGGTGCTGAACCGCTGATGGACGAGGGCGAGCGCCGACTGCAGATCCTCGTCCGAGAGATCCGGGAACATCGGCTGGAGCTGCTTCGCCTGCAGCATCCCCTTGTAGATCAGCCGATGCGACGACAGGCTCACGATGTAGAAGAAGCGCCGTGAAAGCGCGTTGATCTTCAGGCCATCGACGGCGTGCTCGATGCGCTTCCGGATCACATAGAGCGTGCGTTCCAAGCGTGCTCGACCCTCGTCAGTTGACGTGTCGAACGCCGCGCCGATGAAGACCTGCTCGAACACCGGCTGGGTGGCTTTCGCGCTGTCGCCGACCAGACGGTTATCGGTCGGCACGTCGCGCCAGCCGAGGAGACGCTGTCCTTCTTCGGCGGTGATGCGCGCGATCAGATCCTTGATGCGGTCGCGATCGGATTCCTCATGTGGTAGGAAGACCAGTCCGGCGCCGTAGGCACCCTCCGCCGGCAGCGTGAACGACACCGACTTGCGCAGAAAGCCGTCCGGCATCTGAATGAGAATGCCGGCGCCGTCACCCGTGTTCGCCTCGCAGCCGCACGCCCCGCGATGTTCGAGATTGATGAGCACCTGCAGCGCTTTGCGGACGATCTCGTGCGAGCGCTGGCCTTTGATGTGTATGACGAAGCCGACACCGCACGCATCGTGCTCGGTGTGCGGGTCGTACAGACCCTGTGCAGGAGGTGCGAAGCTGGTCCTCGACGTCATGGTCGCCACATTGTGCCGATCTGATGACTATGAGGGAAATACAATGATCTGGAGGATTCAATCTGTTCCGCTGATGGAACAGGGACGGACGCCAGTCGCGTCTGTGACTTAGCCCGCTCACGACCGGCCACAGCGCCCTCCCACTGCCCACCCAACAGCCGGATTTGCCAATTCACTGGAAATCGCCTGATTTTTCACGGTTTGGCGGCTAGGATGGTCGGGATTACCCCCCGAGCCGCAGGTCCACCGCGAGCCCACGGCTCGGGTTTGAGCCTCTAGCACCAGGAGAGCGACTGCATGCATGCGCCGATGAAGTACGTCGAGAAGGGACTGGCCATCACCGCGAATGGCATCTGGCAGGTCTTTTCCACTGCCAACAGGATCAAGCAGAACCCCTCGTTCATTCCGCGCTGGTCGGACAAACCCCTCCTGAAGTCGTATCAGAAAACCAAGCCGCCGCTGGGCTGGCCGCGCGAGACCGACTCGCTGTGCCCGGACTGCACGCGCGAAGCGCGTCAGGCGATCCTCGACGGGAAGAAGGACGTCAGCATCCTCCTCAACGAGAAGGTCGGCGAGATCAAGGCCACCATCCTCGAGAAGGACGGCAAGATCGTCATGGTGAAGGACTGCCCGATCCATGGCCACTACGAAGACGTGATGGCCATCGACACGGACTTCTTCAAGCATCTCGAGGAATCGTTCCCCGGCCGCGACATCCGCGCGCACAACGACGAGACGCTTCATAACCATGGCAGCTCGACGGTCCTCCACGGCCGCGGTTCCGTGCTCACCGTGGACCTCACGAATCGCTGCAACATGATGTGCGATCCGTGTTTCATGGATGCAAACCAGGTCGGTTTCGTTCATGAGCTGGGTTGGGACGACATCAAGCAGATCCTCGACAACGCCATCACCATCAAGCCGCGCCGGCAGATGTCGGTGCAGTTCTCGGGCGGCGAGCCGACGATGTCGCCGTACTTCCTCGACGC